>SXGS01035176.1_pt1 | contig 36507 bp, 24 predicted proteins | sample 3174681 | NCBI WGS metagenome assembly SXGS01 (sample SAMN11356861, study PRJNA531348) | freshwater metagenome | isolation source: freshwater sample F1-80 | place: China: Fuxian Lake, Yuxi | collected 2017-12-25
CGCAAGCGAGTGTATGCCAGGATTGACGCACTCGCTTGCGCATCGGGCTTGTATTCGCTTAGGCCTTGGTAAATTCCCATCTGCCGCTCGCCTAAGAGCCGGATGAGTTCTTGGTCATCGATGAACTGGCTATGTCGATGTTGTCTGTTCTGGGAAAGTGATCGGTGATCTTAACGAACAATTGTTAAGGATCGATGAACAAACTAGCGCAACTGCCGAAAAAATCGAACCCGAGGTAGTATTTTTGAATTTGGTCGACATCGCCGGCAACTGGAGTGTCGTAGTTTAGGTCGCTGCACTTGCTTGTTGGGCGATCCAGCCGGCGGCTCCCATTGCGCCAGCATCATCTCCTAGCTTTGCGCAGCGAACGTCAAATTCATCTGCATAGCACGGGAGCACGCACTTCTTGGCCGTCTTGCTGACTTCTTGCAGAAAGAGATCTGGCATCGCTTCGACCAAACCGCCTCCCAGCACGATGCAGTCGGGGCCGATCAAATGAACCAAGTTGGCGACGGCGTAACCGATTTGAGTCGCGGCTTTTCGAATTACCGCAGCAACTTGTTTGTCGCCTTTCTCGACCGCATCCGCGATCACTTTGCTGCGAATTTCTGCTAAGTCTGTGCCAGCGACTTTCAGTATGTTTGGGGCCTCTCCGCGGAACGCCAGTTTGGCCAAATCAGCCGCGATGGCCAGTCGGCTGGCGACCGACTCCAAAGTCCCTTCCATTGCGGTGGGGCTGGTATTCGAAGACGAAGTGATCTTGATGTGCCCAACTTCCATGCACGTTAGCACTTTGCCGCGCAGAATTTTTCCTTCGTAAACACAACCGCCGCCAATCCCGGTTCCTGGGAATATGCCGATCGTCGAGCGCGATCCTTTGGCTGCCCCAAAACAATATTCGCCGTAGACTCCGGCATCGACGTCGTTCAGAACTGCAACAGGGCAATGAAACTTGTCCTGCAAATACTTGCCTACCGGTACATCTTTCCAACCCAGGTTGACCGCCAAGCGTACGATCCCGGTATTCCACTCCACCGGTCCAGGGCAACCGATACCAATTCCGGCAACCAGCGCTGCATCGATCTGTACTTCTTCCAGCATTTTGCGGATCGATGATTCAATCCGCTCCAATCCCTCCGCCGCTCCCAGCTCGCCTTTGGTCTTCTTGCGCTTGCTGACAACAATCTTCATAGACGCGTCGAATAGGCAGCTATACATTTTTGTGCCGCCGAGATCGAATCCGACCCAATATTTCTTTTCATCTACCACGTGGTTTTCCTGTCCAAGGTTTTGCTAAGTCACGATCCGTGCACTGGTATTGTAAGAGTCCACCCGGCATTTATCCCGCGTCAGACTCTTTTGAATCGTGTTGATATTTGACTTGTCCAGCCGCTTCAGTGGCAAGGCCCTGGCTAACGATTCCAGATTTGGCGTAAAAGCGAGCAGTAGTTTCGGTGGGGCGCAACATTGAAAAAAAGAAATCACTCTGTAAGCAAGCTTGACGGGTAGACGATGAAAGGTCAATCTGATGGGAAGTTGCCAAGTCGAATGCCCAGCCCTGCGACCTTAAACACACCATTAGATTCGCGCTATTTAACTCAGCAGGACTTTCCTACCATCGACTGCACCGCTCTCACAGCTGTGCCGGTGATTGCTAGTACCAGGTTGTAGTACGTTCGATACAGGGTGGTTTTGAAATTTGAATCTGTCATTGGCGAGCACCATCGCGTCAATGCACTGGAGCCGATACGTATGATCTGGTCCAACAATTCTATGCGTTCGTGTTCCTTTTTCTTTTGTTTAGTAGTGTCGCTGAGTTGGCAGTCGGCCACTCGATCATACGCAAACGACTCAGAAATCCTGTCCGGATTGTCCGAGAGATTTGCACGGCCAGATGATACCAAGCCGGCATTGACGGAAATCCCCAGTTTTCAAAAGCACGTCGGTCCGCTGTTGGGACGATTGGGGTGCAACGGTCGAGCGTGCCACGGGTCATTTCAGGGCCGCGGTGGATTTCAACTTTCTCTGTTCGGTTATGACTTTCAAGCCGATTACGATGCTCTGTTAAAGGAAGGCGAAAATCGGATCGATTTAGCTAAGCCGCTTGAGAGTCTGATATTGACCAAGCCCGTCAGCGATGAGCTGCATGAAGGTGGCCTGCGCTACAAACATGGCGGTTGGGAATATTGGGTGCTGCGTAATTGGTTGGAAGCTAAGGCGCCCTATGAAAAGGAAAAAATCCTCACGCTGAAGAAGCTCGATGTAACGCCTCGAGAAATCGTTTTTGGATCGGCAGGCGAGAAACGCCAGCTCAAGGCCGTCGCTCATTGGGAAGACGGGACCATCGAAGACGTCACCTGCCTGTGCCGCTTTCAAACTAACGACCCGGCCACGGCAACAGTTGACGAAAGCGGTTTGGTTACCAGCGGTGAACAGGGCGATACGCACGTAGTTGCTTTTTACGACAACGCGGTGTCCCCGATTCCAGTGCTACGCCCGATGTCGTCGCAAGTCGGCGACAAGTATCCGGAATTGGTAGCATCCACGACCGTCGACCGTTTGGTACTGGAAAAACTTAGCAAGCTCGGCGTGGTTCCTTCCGATGTTTGTGCAGATGCAGAATTCCTACGTCGCGCATCGCTGGACGCAACAGGGACTCTGCCTACTGTCGAGGAAATCTCTGCCTTCACCAGTGACCCATCTCCGGCGAAACGTGGTGTAAAGATTGACGAGTTGCTAAACCGACCTGGCTATGCAGCTCAGTGGGCGACTTTTTTGTGTGACATGACTGGCAATAACGACGACCAATTGCGCAATTTTCTGCCGCAACGCATTCAACCGGCGCCGCAATGGTATCAATGGGTCTACCAGCGACTGCAACAGAATATGCCTTATGACCAAATCGTCGAAGGCATCGTCACTGCGCAGAGCCGGCTGCCTGGCGAAAGCTATGCTCAGTATTGCGAAGCCATGTCCGCGATTTGCCAGGACGAATCAGGCAAGAAATTTGCCGATCGGCCGGGATTGGTTTACTTTTGGGCCAGGATCAATTTCCGCACGGAAGAGGAACGAGCCATCGGTTTTGCCTACAGTTTTCTCGGTGTACGCATTCAATGCGCACAATGTCATAAACATCCTTTTGACCAATGGTCAAAAGCCGATTTCGAGAACTTCCAGCGATTATTCACCGGTATTCAAGCGAATCAAAACACGATGGCCAGTGACGCTCGCGAGCAGTACACTGCAATGATCGATCAGCTCGGCGTGGACAAGAGCCTCAAAGGCAATCAGTTGCGGCGAGCCCTGGGCGATCTACTGGCCACGGGAAAAACTATTCCGTTTCCGGAATTGACTGTGCGAGATAATGGCGGCAAAGCCAAGGGTAAGGGTAAAGCCAAGGGCAAAAAAGCTGAGCAGCCGCCGGCCAATCAAGCCAAATTGCTCGGAGGCGAATGGATCGACTTGGATCAAGACGACGTACGCAGCAAGTTGGTACAGTGGTTACGTATGCCTAACAATCCGTATTTCGCGCGCGCCTTGGTGAACCGCGTGTGGACCCAGTATTTCGGATACGGCATCGTCAATCCGTCCGATGATTTAAATTTGGCCAACGCACCGAGCAATGAAGCACTAATGAGCCACTTGGCCGAAGGATTCATCGCCAACAAGTACGACCTGAAGTGGCTGCATCGCGAAATTATGAATAGCGATGCCTATCAGCGAAGCTGGATTCCCAATGATTCCAATAAGCTGGACAAACGCAATTTCAGCCATGCCACCCTGCGACGATTGCCGGCTGAGTCTGCTTACGATGCAACCTGGATGGCGCTGGCCAACGACGAAGCTGCACAAGAAGTAGTCAAGCTTGGTCGACCGCGAGCCTTAACTATCGCCGGTGCTAGCGCACAGGCCAATCGTGGAAACGACGATACGGGATATGCACTGAGCGTGTTCGGACGCAGCGTACGCGAAACCAATTGCGACTGTGACCGATCGAACGAACCGAGTTTATTGCAAACTGTATTTTTGCTGAATGACGGCGTTGTTCACAATTTATTGAAGAATTCCAATGGCTGGGTAGCGTCGATCGCGAAAAAGTACAATTGGCCCGCGCCAGCGGCAGCGAGCAAGCCGAATTCCCCGATTCGAAATGCAGTTATGGATTCCAAGGGTCCAACCCTGGAGGGACTGATCAAACAACTCGAACGAGTGACCGAGCGCAAAAAGGAAGCGCAAACCAGTGGCAACGCGGACCTCGTCGCCACTTTGGAAAATCGGATCGCTCAGTTGGAACAGCAGAAAGCGAAACTCGCCGCGCGAAATTCCGACAGTGATGCCGCGGAAAAAGCTGTCGCTGACGATATTGAAACTGAAACTAAGGATGTCTCTGCAAACTCTGTTGCGATCCCAACTGGCGACAGTCCTCAAGTTGCCATCACCGACGATCAAGCTCGCTGGATAGCAGAACAAGCCTATTTGCGTTCGGTCAGTCGCAAGCCGAGCGACAGTGAGTTGGTAACTGCGATGAATTACTTGAAGTCAGAAACTAGTCCCACAGTGGCTGTTGAAGGTCTGTTGTGGAGCTTGGTCAATACCAAAGAATTCATCTTAAATCACTAACTAACACGGTGGATTGAACGCCAGCCTTGGGACGTAGCCGCTCTCAATAAATACACCCCGATTGAGCCTGAGATTACGAAGGAACATAACGATGACTTTGCATCGAACCTGTGATGGTCAATCCCGGCGAGACTTTATTCGCGTCGGCGCCCTTTCCTCGGCTGGGTTCACGCTGGCAAATTACTTGCGATTGGCCGATGCGGGCGAAGTGACTTCGAATCGCGGCAAAGCAGCGATATTTATCGATTTAGCTGGTGGTCCATCCCATTTGGATTCGTTCGATCTAAAACCACAGGCAGCCAAAGAATTTAGAGGCACCTTCAATCCAATAGCCACCAATGTTCCAGGAATGGAAATTAGTGAACATTTGCCGAAGCTTGCCAAGTGCGCCGACAAGTACGCGATCCTGCGCGGCGTCAGCCATACGCTAGCCGCGCATCGCTTGGGTAGCGAGTATGTGAATTCCGGCAGTCGGCCGCTGGCATCGTTGGAGTATCCCGGATATGGTGCCGTGGTCAGCAAACAAATGCCAACTGATCCAGACATTCCTCCGTTTGTCGCCATTCCGCGCGGCAATCAGCGAGCCGGATTCTTGGGTATTCAATATGCTCCGCTGAACACGGGCAATACTCCCGTGGCTGGTCAGCCCTTTGGCGTTCGCGGAATTTCGTTGGGATCGGGTTTGACGGTAGAACAAATCGAACGCCGAAAAGGTTTACTAAACGATATCGATACGACGTTTGCATCGATTGAAAGTCAAAGCCAATTGTTGACTGGATTGGATCGATTTAGCGACAAAGCATTCGCGGTTATCACCAGTCCTCGAGCACGACAAGCGTTTGACATCAGCCTCGAGTCGCCAGCATTTGCGGCACAGTTCGATAGTGAAGCATTCTCGCAAAGTTGTTTATTAGCGATTCGTTTGATCGAAGCTGGCGTTCGTTTTGTTTCGCTCCAGCTTGGAGGTTGGGATACTCATACAGATAACTTCACGAAACTTAAAGACGTCCAACTGCCAAAACTCGACGCAGGACTCTCCTCCTTGTTATGTGGGCTTGAGCAGCGAGGGTTGTTGGAGGCGACTTCCGTGATGGTGACTGGCGAATTTGGCAGAACACCCAAGATCAACGACCGTTCCAAAGAAGGTGGACGCGATCATTATCCCAGGTGCATGTTCATGTTAGTGGCTGGAGGAGGCATGAAAGGTGGCCAAGTGATTGGCGAAAGCGACGAAACCGCTTCCGCACCCAAGAACGAGGCTATTACACCCGACGACGTTGCTGCGTCGTTCTACTACAGTCTAGGTATCGACCACCAGCAGGAGTTTGACACCGACACCGGACGCCCAATCACTCTAGTGCGAGATGGCAAAGTCATACCAGCCCTGTTTGGTTAATTCAGAAAATTGACCAAGTTAAGGATTGTCGTGGTTCGCTCTGCGAACCGGTGATTTGAAACCGGCCATCGAATCGAAAAACGAAGTGGTTCACTAAGCGAGCCACTTCAATTCCTACTCATGAAATTGGTGGGTAACAAGAAACTCGAAATCGTCCATGACTTCCTATCCACAGATCTTTCTGCGACCGAGCAAGTTGAAGGCGTTGGAGGGAGGTCACCCTTGGGTTCTCGACAAGTCGATTATCGAACCGACGGTCCCATTGGCTGTGGGCACGATCGTCGATCTGACATTGCCGGATGGTCGATTTGTGGCTCGTGGAATTTACAATCCCGTTAGCCGTATTCGAGTTCGCATCTATCAGTGGAATGCGATGCGTCCGTTGGACGATGTTTGGCTGATCGAACGCTTGGATATTGCATTATCATTGCGCCGCAAGTGGCGGGATGCAATTGGAAATGTAGACGCGATGCGTCTGGTCAACAGCGAGGGTGATGGGCTGAGCGGCCTCATCATCGATCGGTTTGGCGGTTGTGTCGTCATACAACTTGCGGCAGCAGCAATGATGGATCGATTGCCAATAATTCAATCGTGGTTGACGGAGCGATTTCAACCGTCATGCATTTGGCTGAGAATAGACGAGCATATCGCGGAAATGGAAGGATTGCCCGTAGGCGATCGCATCTTGCAGGGCGAGTTACCCAGCGAATCGATGTCCATTGTCGAACATGGCGTACGCATCCAATTTTCGCTCGTCGCGGGGCAAAAGACTGGCTACTACCTTGACCAGCGAGAGAACCGATATGCGGCTGCTAAGTGGATCAGCGGTCGGATGCTCGACGTGTGTTGCTATTTGGGAGGATTCTCTCTAGCTGCCGCGCGTTGGGGTTCGCCGACTCAGATTCTCGCCCTTGACGCTAGTCGGCGTGCCCTGGAGCAAGCAGAGTTGAACGCCAAGTTGAACTTGGTCGATAACATCACGTTTCGTCAGGGCGATTGTTTCGAGCAACTCGATCAATTGAGTTCGGCAGGCGAACGATTCGATTCTGTCGTGCTCGATCCGCCCAAAATGGCCGGCAACCGCAAGCAAACAGATGCCGCGCTACGCGCTTATCACCGATTAAATAGCTGTGCCATGCGATTACTAGTACCAGGCGGTATCTTGGTTTCATGTAGTTGTTCTGGCCGTGTCAGCCGAGACGAATTTGCTCACATGCTTGCCGTTGTGGCGAGTCGAACGAATAAGCGTGTTACGATTATCGAACAGCGGGGCGCCGCACCGGACCATCCGGTCAGCCTTGCATGCCCGGAATCTGAGTACCTGAAGTGCATTATCTGTCGAGTCGAGTGATATCCGTCGCATCAAGCCCGACCGCCATTGCAAAAGGAAGCGCGGTATGAGCAGAGATCTTTGCTGCCAGCGGCGCGTATGGCGCTATCCGTCTGGGAATTGGCGGCAATATTCGTACACGGCCATCGTCGCTGCGGTGACCACATTGTGACTGTAGGGGCGACCATATACGGGAATTTCAATTACTGCGTCGAGCATTTCGAGTACTTCATCGGACAATCCTTCACGTTCGCTGCCGATAACTAGCGCGGTCATCTGCGGGAAGTGAAAATCGTACAAACAGTCAGAATTCGTCGTCTGTTCGAGTCCGATCAGTTTGTTGCCTTTTTCACGTAGCCACGCTAATACAGGCGGCAAACTCCGGTGCGTTTCGATGTGTACGACGTCTACTGCATCGCGCGCGATTTCACGATCTACTTTCCCTGCACCACAGTGAATGATCTTGTCCAATCCGCTGCAACCAGCCAATCGTACCAATCGGCTGAGATTGACTTTGTTGCGTAGCGCGCTGCACACCAGAGTCAGTTGACGAGGGTTGGCTAGCGGTGCCGGAGGTTTGTGACGGATATGTTCAAAGCGTTTCATCGGTGGAAACGCCTCTTTGGCGTTTTAGCGGAAGTATGAGGTTCATCAGCCGATGGGGCTCGGCACACCCTTGTCGTCTCAGTTGCTCTATTGCCCAACGGCGCATTCTGCTGCCCGCGTCGCCTTGCGATTGTGTGCCTCGATACCACCTCAAGGCAATGAAAAACAGGTGCAAGTCAGCTTTCAGTAGCGCCTTTTCAACACGCTCCCAAGCCTGGTCTGAGATAGTTTTTCCAACCAACGAATCAATGACGATCTGGAATCCTTGCCCATGAGTACGAAACACCGGTTCTCCGAAACGCAGCAAACGGCGCACGTAAGTTCGCGCGTCTCTTAGTAGAGTGTCTCGCTTGCCAACAGAGTTTACGATACAGGCAATGTCGCAGCAAATTCGTAACTCGTAGATCACCCAGGCGTAGCTGTGCACGTTGGTCATGCGAGTCTTTTTGACCTGCGGCCACATTTGTAACAACTTGTCACGGGCTGCTTCCGGCTGGTCATCATATAACAATTGCCGTACCTGCGCGATCCAAAGAAAAACCTGCGGTGTTTGAAATGGAGCCTCCGCCACGACCTGTTGCGCAACTGAGATCGATCGTTGGGCTTGCAGAGAATCACCTTCGATCAAATCCGCAAGATGGGAGCCATTGATATGCGTCCAGTAAGTAGCCATTTCATCACAACGCTCAACCGCATCGGCTCGGAACGCGTGAGTCGACTCGCACAATGTTGCCAGTTCCCCCAGGTGCCATCTGTGTTTGAGTTCGATCCATCTGAGAAAACCGGCTTCCCAGTGGTCCAGCGTACCGTCGGATTGAGAAAGTTGTTGAGCTCGCTGCTGATATACGAGTGCTTTTCGAAAATGTCCTAACAGGCTGTGTCGCAGAAAGGCAGCCAAATATCTCATCGCTTGGCAGTTCGGATCATTGACTTTGCGGGACAACGCTCTAGCGACTCGAAGCCACTTGATCGCTCGCAGTTGACTGGCTGGGTATGCAAAAGATAGCACGACGCTCCAGCGCATGACCATCAGTGCTCGGTCGTAGTTTGTCCCTTTAGTCAGCGACAGGCTTACCAGTTCGGTGACCAATGCCGCGCCGAGCAAATGATCGAGAAAGCTCAACGGACCGCTGACTCGGCATAAGCACTGTTCGACAAGCGAGAAAGCGTGGCCACCGGCGCGAAACACCGACATCGACGGTCGCAGAAAACTCAATCGTAAAGCAGTTACTAAAACTCGTAACCGGCTGCGCAGCGGGCGCCGGTCAAGATTTGCGTTTACCGATTCCAACGCATTGCGCAGACGGGCAAGGCCAACCCGTAAGCGTCCACCTCGCAACCATTGCTCGCCCGCCAAGCACTCCAACAACAATCGTTCGGACGGATCGACAGAGGTTGATTGCAGACTGTCGTAGAGTTCGGCGGCTGCGATCGAACTGCCGTTACCTGCCAAGCAATCGGCTCGCAGGCGTTCGACCTCATAACTTTCCTCGCGCGATCGATCCGCTTCGGGACGAATGGCTCGTTCCAACATCCACAGTGCTTCAGCATAAGCAGCCACGCGCGCCGCCGCTCGTGCACCTTCCAAATAACAGGCTGCCGCCTCGCGAAATCGACAAGCTTTGTCGTAATGATAGGCAATGCGTCGCCAGGGAGGCGGTGCTTCTGAGGACAAGGTACGAGCGATGCGACAATGGCGGCGGTGCAAGCGTTCATCCGGAATGGCTTGCAATATCGCCTCGCGAAACCGATCGTGCGAGATTTCAATTTCCGAATCCAGCGTCGCGCCATACAGACGCAGCCAACCTTGGCTGCTGAGCAAACTCAGATCCGCCAGGAGATGGTCCGGCATTATCCGCGTGGCTATCTGCAATTGATGGAATCCCAGCGGCTCGTCTGACACGGCCAAAAACTGCAGAATCTGCTCCGCGCGGTTGGGCAACATGGAGAAACGCCGCTTGAGAATGCCTCCGACATCGGGCTCGTCACCTTCGAGCCAACTATCTGATTGTGCGTCGTTCCGCGCCGCCGAATCAAGATACGTGCGAAACAGCTCGCGCAACAAAAACAGATTACCTTGCGCGCGATTCACCAGTTCGTTTGCAATGGATTCGCGGTACCGTACAGCGGAGCCCTCGAACCACTTTCGAACCAATTCGTGACAGGTCGAACTTTCAAGCGGCGGAAACTTGTGCTGCGCAAAATTTGGTTCCCGGTAATTGGCGCCCGCAATTAGCGCGTCCACCAGTGGCGAAGTCACGCTGGTGTCCTGGTCGATTACGATTAACATACCACGAAAACGCGAGTTCACTTGAAAAAGCTGCGCTAGTATGCGTCCGCTATCTACGTCCGCCCAATGAGCATCGTCGATCGCGATAATCAATTGGCGTTTCTGACTGAGGCCGATTAACCAACCTAGTAGCGCATGTAACCCCGCAGCGCGTCGTGCGGCCGATTCAACCGGCGAAGCGGGGCTATCGATGCTCGGCCATTGAATGCTCGTTAATCGTTCGATCTGAGGAAATGCATGTGCCAGTTCGCTACCACCTTCAACCAGCAGATCGCGCCAAAAATCGGTTGGTTCATTGGCCAGTTGCGTCACCAATTCCTGGACCAATAGGTTCAGAGCTCGCAGCGGCGAATGATCCTGCCGATGGCAGCGTACGTTTAATACCAGCCAGTCCGATTGACCTGCCGATCGCTGCTCGAGCCAATGCGCTAGCAAAGTCGATTTGCCGAGCCCCGAGTCGCCTCGAACGAAACGAACAACTCCTTCACCGCGCGTTAGCAGCTCATAGGCATCGTCGAGAAACTTCCAAGAGTCTTTGCGCCAATAACAGTCTTTGGTGCTGGGTTCAAACACGCTCGACGGTGGACCGAGACCCAATCGCAGCAAGACTTCGCGTCCCCGTGGTCGACTGCTTGGGTCAATACTCAACAGACCGGAACACAAGTCGGCCAATTCGGTTGGGCAGTGAGCCAGCAACCTCCGCATGGCCGGTTCATCGACCACGAATTGCTTGGGTAATTGTTCAGCGACCTTGACGTCGATATGTATTGGTGGATAGTCACCAGTTAAGGTCTCGAACATCATGACGCCAAAGCTGTACCAATCACCTTCCACGGAAGGAGGTTGCCCATTGAGTGTTTCGGGCGGCAGGTATTGCAGTGTTCCAACGACTTTGAAACCATCGATGGACCTCAGAGACTGTTGAGCTTGGCTGACGCGGAAGGCGAGCCCCATGTCCAGTACCATCGCACATTCTTGACGATTGATCATGACGTTCGACGATTTGATATCGCGATGGACTACGCCGTTGTCATGCAGAAACTGAATTGCCGATGCGGCTTGGCTCAGCACCGCAATCAACCGCGCCCGTGCGTCGTCTTGCTGTGCGATTCTCTCAAACCAGGCACGAATCGATGTACCTTCGACGAGTTGCATGGAAAAATAACGCAGGTCCGCGTCGCTGAACGCATCGTACAGTTTGACAATATTGGGATGGCTCAACCGCGACAGCCAGGAGAATTCTTCGTTGAATCGGTAAATGCTCCACAAGTCCAAACGGCGCATCACTTTGATGGCCACGTGCGCAGCACTGCGTAAATCGATACCGCTGTAGACGTAACCCATGCCTCCTTTCCCGATCACGTCGGTTACTAGAAAGTACCCCAAACTGCACGGCAGTTGATTCAGTGAGATGGAGCTGGGAGCGAGAGCTTCGGTTACTGTTGTGTCCGATACGCCGGCGAGAAAAACTGGAGTGGGTTCGGTTTGATTGCGAGTCCAAGTGGACCGCATGATCTGCAGCAAACTCTCGATTCTATCTTTGCCCTTTGGACACAGGTCAATATACGAATCGCAGTTTACTGCCGTCGAGTCAAAACGCACTCGCAGCGCGACTTCCAGCATCACTAACTGGAGCACGAGATCATCGCGCTGTTTCAATTCTGGAAAACGCGCCAGCAACAATCGTATGCGGGGTTTCGTCGTTTCGTCTTCCTCCGCGATCGTCGGGGCATCGCATTTAAGAACTTCCGGCTGATAGGCAAGCTCAAGTTCGGCACTCAACAGCATGGCTAACAGCTCAACGCGATCCTCCTGAGGCACTTGATTGAGGTAAAGTTGAAAGTCGCGAGTGATATCCATTCGCCAGGACTTGCGAAATTGTTGTTCGAGTTCGGCGAGAACTGGATTGAGCATGATGAGCCGTTGTAATTCGCCAAGATGTTAAGCAGAGCGGAGACCGCCGGATGGGTGAGGGATTTATAATTCCAGCCGCATCCTAACAGAGTCCAAAAACAAATGCCGACACATTTAGCGTTTCATTAATATCTCATCTAGATTGAGCAGCACATTGGCAACCACCGTCCATGCCGCTAGTTCCACCGCGTCGGCGCCGGCAGGGATTGGGCCGATCGGCTCGCTTGCCAATCGTTTGGCGGCATCAGGCGACTTGCCAAGTTGTGCGCGGCTATCGATCAGCAGTCGTTCGAGAGATTGCATTTCAGACCAGTCGAGTAGCCTTGCCGCGCACAAGAGCATGGCTTGATTCAATCGATCTTGGTCGTTTCGCGGCCGTGCAGAAAATAGGACGACCTGACGAGCTAGTGCTTGCGCGGCTTCAATAAAGCCCGGGTCATTCAACGTAACCAACGCTTGCAAGGGCGTGTTGGTACTGTCGCGCCGCAGCGTGCAGACTTCGCGACTGGGCGCATCAAACGTCGCCATGGAGGGATACGGATTCGATCGTCGCCAGGTAGTATAGACTCCTCGCCGATAGCGATCCTCACCCAGACTGGCCATCCAATCGGTATCGCTGCCGAAGGCAGCCTTGAGTCCCATTTCGGGCTGCGGTGGTTTTACGGGCGGACCAAAAAATTTGTGCGCTAGCAACCCAGAAACCGCCAGCGCCTGGTCGCGAACCATCTCCGCGCTCAGCCGCACTCGAGGCCCACGAGCCAACCACGTGTTGTCCGCATCAATGCGCAATTTGGCGTCATCGACTTGCGATGTTTGGCGATAGGTCTCAGAAGTAACGATCAATCGCAACAGTCTCTTGGCGTCCCAGCCCTGATCCATGAATTCACATGCCAGCCAATCGAGCAGCTCGGGGTGCGAAGGCAAGTCTCCTTGCGCGCCGAACTCTTCACTGGTACGCACCAATCCCAACCCAAACAATGCCTCCCAATATCGATTGACCAATACTCGCGATGTCAGTGGATTTTCGCGATCCATCAACCAGCGGGCAAACGACATTCGATCGGGAGACGGCGAATAACGATCGCTGGAATGCAATACCTTGGGAACACTGGCGCGAACCTGGCTGCCCAACGACTTGTAATTGCCGCGCAGTTGAACAAACGTCTTGCGCGCCGCACTCTGTTCAACTTGCCGCATCACGGGCACGCTGGTCGCGGGCTTCATCGCTGCCAAACGTGCGCGCAGTTGTTTGAGTTCTTGGCGAGTCGGATCTAGAGAAGGTGCCAGATTGGCGGCAAAAAATTTTGCGATCATCACATTCTCTTCCGTAGATCGCTCGCGGGGACTCAGCACAGCCACTCGTCGCTGTGGCTCGTCCATCATCGACCAATCCACTGAGGAATCGTCGCCGCTGACCAGTAACTCGAAACTCCCCAGGAGATGGTTGCGATGGGTTGAATTGTGCTCGATTTCGATGCGAAGCTTGTCGCCTGCGGTTACCTCTACATTGCGATTCGGCTTAAGCACTAGCAAATGCGGGCGATCGATTTGACCTCCGACGGCCCAGCCGTCGACGTTGCCTTGGATCACCAGATTCGATGTAGAGAACCCAGGTTGCGAATAATCCGCGTACGCTTCTACAAATTCGATAGGCGCGGCTGGTCGAACTTCAATCGAAATCTCTTTCTTGGTAGCCGCATTGAGCCGGTACGAGAAAACGAGTTCGCGTTTCTCGTCCAGCAGCTTTATTTCTGCTCCATCCAATCGCTTGTGCAGATCGTTGTCGGTGCGGTTCCAAAGTACGATGCGTTCGATGTTTTTATGGCATGCTAGATCGAGTTCCCACCAAGGATTCTCGCTGTTTTCGGTGTGTGTCGTCGAACCCTTATCGAACTGGCCAGAAGTGTTTCCATCAATGGCAAGTTTGGCCGATCCTTGAATTGCGGTGCTGCTCTGCGACGCGCTGCCTGTCGCGGCGATGTTCTTACCACCGCTGATGACTTCGACTTCTGCAAGCGAGAGAATCTTATCCTTGCCATGAATTGCGATGCGCACAAATCGAGCTTCGTTGGGCTGGCCAGGTTGAGGCGAGACCGAAGCTCGCAAACTGGTGACGACGAAATTGCCATCGCCGAACCCCGCGCCTCGACCCGGCAATGCGGCGTCGGGCAAACTCCGCAGGCCGATCGCGCGAATCGGTCGCTTGTCGAATGGCGTTGGGATGGTCAATTCTATCGTATAGGTATCCGTGACGATATTATTGCCCAGCGGTTGGACGCGGATTCTACCGACCTCGGACCAGGTTGCTTCGGTATTGGTCTTGGCTGAAAACGAGATTGGCCTAAGTTGCGTCCAAGCGGGTGGACCGATTCGCTTTTCCCAAGCGGCCAATTCGGAGGTGACTTGATTCGATACCGTTTCGAGATGCTGCTCCAGTTCGGCGCGGCGTCGCAGCAGATCGGCTTTCTCTTTTTCTTGATCGCCGGTAAATAGTTCGATAACGGGACTCTCGTCTCTGCGGTCAGCGTCGCGCGATTGATTGAAGATGTCGAATATTTGATAGTACTCTTCTTGAGAAAATGGATCATATTTGTGGTTGTGGCATTGCGCACAACCGAATGTGATACCCATCCAGACTGCCATGGTGGTGTTTACCCGGTCGACAATCGCGACGTTGCGAAATTCTTCGTCGTTGGTGCCACCTTCGTTATTCGTCAGCGTATTGCGATGAAACGCGGTTGCCACAAGTTGGTTCGCGGTTGGGCTGGGCAACAAGTCACCAGCGATTTGTTCGATCGTGAACTGCTCCATCGAAATGTTATCGTTGAGCGCATTGATGACCCAATCACGATAGGCCCAAATAGTCCGTGGTGGGTCATCGGCATAGCCGGCTGAATCGGCGTAGCGAGCCAAATCCAGCCACTTCCTTGCCCAATGCTCGCCATATGCGGGCGAAGCCAACATTTGGTCGACCGCGATTTCATACGCGTTTTCGCGCGGATCTGCGAGAAATGACTCGACTTCCTCGACGGTCGGTGGCAAGCCTGTCAAGTCCAAGCTCGTGCGGCGCAATAGTGTCGATCGATCCGCGCGCTGGGATGGACCGAGTCGCCGTTGATGCTGTGTATCCAATACGAATCGATCGATTGGGTGATTGAGCCAACCGCTTTCGAGCGGGTTGCCGATCTTGGGAGTCGGTGGACTGGGGCGGAGCGGTGCGATAAAGGACCAATGTTGTTGGAAAGGAGCTTCGCGAGCGATCCAAGTTTCAATCACGGAAATTTCTTGCTCAGTCAAGCGACTTCCGGCATCGGCCGGTGGCATGCGCTGGTCTTCGTCGGCGGAACGCAGTCGTTTGACTAATTCGCTGTCGGTGGGTTTACCTGGAACGATGAGCTGCTTGCCAGATTCTGCCTGACCGATCGCTGATCGCCGATCATCCAACCGAAAACCGGCCTGTCGCTCTTTCTCATCAGGACCGTGGCAAGTAAAACATCGATTGGAAAAAATGGATCGGACTTGACGAGCCAATTCGCCGTCGCTGGGTGGAGCAACCGCTAGACCGCCGCGCGCTATGCATACCAGTGCCACCACGACGATCGACCGCACACCGCTGCGACAATCGAAATTCAAAGCTCGAAATTTGGTAGCCATCGTTTCCTCGCTGAGCAATCGCGCGGCTCTTCACCATACGCTAACAAATATTTGCCAAAGTTTGTATTTTAATACGGACAGCGACTTCACCACAATCGTCGTAGGTTGAATCGCCTAGAATCATGGAAAGCATTTCGGCCACGATAAACCAGGATGGATGAATTACATCATGTCGCAAACCAAAGCCATCGATCGCTTTTTCGCGCTTGCCTCCAGCACCAAGGAACGTCACGCGTTTGCTGGCGGACCACGCATCGTCGCAATTGAGACGGTTATCCCGTTTGACGTGATGCCAGGGCTGATTCTCGTCCGTTTGCATACGGATGCAGGTACGGTCGGTGGTGTGCCAGTGATTGGACATGGAGAATCGTATTATCTGCCAGAGGCAGTTGCGGCAGTCTTGCACGAGTGGATGTCGGCTCGACTGCTCGGAGCCGATGCGACTGCGATCGAAAGCCACTGGCGTTTCCTATACGAGCGTTGTATTGCATTCGGAGGAACGGGTGCCGAGTTACGAGCGCTGTCTGCGGTCGATCTTGCTTTGTGGGACATCTTGGGACAGCTTACGGATCGCCCCATCTGGAAACTGTTGGGCGGACCAGTGCGCGATTGGATTCCAGTTTACAACAGTTGCGGCGGGCCTTCGTACGGAGGTCGAAAATTAGAAGAGCCGCGCCGCCAGGGCTGGCCAGGGCATGGCGATTTGGGAAAGCCCGGGCACTTGCAAGACAACTGGTCAAGTATCAACACTCCGGGTGATCTGGCGGAAGAGTTATTGGCCGCCGGATATCGGGCAATGAAGCTCTGGTCGTTTGATCGGATCTATCAAGAAAGTGGCGGGCAGCGGATCACGCATGCAGATATTGCCCAAGGTGTTGCTCCATTTCATGCGATTCGCGAGCGAGTTGGGAAGAAAATAGAGTTGATGTTGGATGGACATGGCTTTTTTGCGTTGCCCGCTGCCCTGCGGATCGCGCATGCGATGCGTGATATCGATCCATTGTGGATGGAAGACGTGTTGCGCCCAGACTGTATCGAGACCATGCGGCAATTTCGCGAGGGAGCCGGAGTGCCGATCGCCGTGAGTGAAATGCTGGTCACTCGCGGATTGTACCGGCAAGCACTTGACCGGCAAGCAGCGGATTATGTGATGATCGACCCAACTTGGGTCGGCGGGATTTCAGAATCGAAACGCATTGCCGAGTTGGCTCAGGTATACAACGTGCCAGTCTTGATGCACGATTGCACAGGTCCGCTGACCCTGATGGCCGGATTACAAATTGCCGCCAGCGTACCCGGCGTCACCTACCAAGAGACTGTCCGCGCCCATATCGCCACGATCTACCCACATTTGATCGATGATCAACTGCAAGTCCAGGAAGGCCATTTGCCCTTGCCCAAGCGTAACGGCATCGGCATCCGATTACTGCCCCAGTTGTTTTCAACAGATCAACCCAGTTATCGCAAAAGCTCACTGTGATGCCTGCAATCATCTACACCTAACAAACTTTCATTTATTCCGTGCTATTGAAGCTTAGCCTACTTTTCAAGTAGCTTCATCTTGCTGTCTAAAAGCGAAGCATTACCAAGCCTGGAATTGTTGAAAATCTCTGCTAGCCCGGATTATTCATGGCCGTTCTAGATGGACAGCGCCACTTTCATTTGCATTGGAAAGAACAAGTCGTTGCAGCGAAATCGTTTAACCCGCAGCCGCTAGGCGAGGACTGGGTTGAGTTTTCGAACTTTTTGCAAAGCCAAGCTCAACCCAATCCTCGCCTAGCGGCTGCGGGTTAAACGACGAAATGGCTAGGACCAAAAGCCATACCTTGCACACAAAATGGCGCTGTCCAACTAGCTAGTGCTTCCAACGCGAAACCTCACCCACGAATTCCTCTGCAGAGGCAGCAGTTTTAGTTTTGCACTTTTGAAGGTCATCCTGCGAGAGTTGCTAGGCAGGTTAGAAATTCGAGCGGATTGCTATCAGCAGAGGATGCCAACGACACCTTGGATAATTGTCTTTCCAGCTTTTTCGGCGTATTGCAATCAGCTTGCCTCCAAGACTTAGCTCTTCTTTCCACCAGTACCACGGTCGGTTTGGGATCACAAAATCCTCGTGGCCAGCGATTGTGTGGCTGTAGAGAAACATGGCCACGGGTGCGGTACGCTTGACCGCGCGTTCGGTTCGGTTGGCTGGGTCTACCAGTCCCAAGTATTGCTTGCAGTTGATCATCCGTTATGCCGGATCCAAGCGGCGGTGTCATGCTGGTTGCGAACTCGCATCATGACTGGTCTGGTCCATCGACGAATTCAGGCGACAATCTATCCTCTGCGGAACGGCGAACCGCAAGAACGTAAACTCGATCGTAGTGAATAGTGAACACGGCTCGATAACTTATACAAACTTGTCGCGAATCTCATAGGGGAAATCAGCATTCTCCGCCGATAGCCCATGCCGTTCAGGGAAATCTGAAAGCGACTTGAGTTGGTTGTAGATACTGCGAACCATTTTTGTGCTTGTTCCAATGAATGATGTTCCGTCCATCAACCTGCATTACGTTCGATGTCCGCTTCGGCTCGTGGAAGTACGATAACTTCGAATTTCATTGTAGTCTTGGAAATGCAAGCTTTGAGCGCATATCAGAAAAGGCTTGATCGAGGGATTTTCCCTGACCTGCTTGCAGTTGGGCCAACCCATCTGCGATGGCGTCGCGATCTTGCTGACGGCGCAGCGCCTCCATCGCACGACGATGAGTCTCGCCATCAATAAGAACATAAATGCGATTGGTCTCGGGATCGATGACTTCGAGCCTCGTATCACCAGTCGCATGTAGTGCGGCAGAAAGTTCTTTCGTAAGTTTTGCAATCATGCCTTAAGTGTACTGCCAAATGGGATGATTGGATGCCAAATGTGAAGCAGAGTATATCGATCCAGGATACGGGAAAAAAGTCAGCAGTCCACAGCTTGCCGGCTATACAACCTACTCCACCGAACCCGTTTCGGTGGAGTAGCAATTCGGCGGCTCGAGCCCAAGCATCCAGCCTCAAATCGTGCGTCCACCAACGCAGAGTTGGTTGAGGCGCTTGGGATGCCAAGTTCGGACAAAATTTATGGAAGAATGCACCGCGCGTGGATGGCGACTCCGGTGTACCGAGCCCAGTTACGACAAACGCAGGTTGGTTGGTATCGAGCGAAAATAACGGATCGAGATGGTTCCCATTTGGTTCCGCAATGCGTGTACCGAGCTCAGATCCGGCCGCAGTGAATGATCGAGCATCTCCCGATGCGCACACACCCGTCGTAGTTGACGATCGTGTTTACGTAGTTGACGATCGAATCTACGCGCTCGACCTAGCAGATAAACTGAAGACTGCTTGGCGAATCGACGACCGAGCATTTCGAGGGGCATGCCAGCCTAATCGCGTCGAGCGATCGCGTGTTAGCTTTCATGGAATTCTCGGCTGAATTTTCGACGCTTGCTCATCAGTAAATCTCCCGTCATGCTTATCATGACATAAGGTGATTCACTATCTACCAAACGTGGGAAGTCTATTCGCCTTGGACTAGAGAGTACTTTACGCCCACAGGGAAGACCCAAAAAACCGCGAAACGGTTCCTGGCACCTTTTTCTTCCTTTCGAAACGGTTCCTGGCACCTTTTTCTTCCTTTGACCATAATCAAACGAAGTGCCACTGCGGCGGTAGCAGACGTTGCAGACTGACTTTTCCTGAGAATTTTCCATACACGCGCGCCTCCGATTTGCCTGAAATCCTCAATTGGACGGCTACCCAAAAAATAAAAATTAAAACGCTATTCTGACTTCAATTGTAGTAATCGCTTCCGTTCCTTGGCAAAATACAGGTTTGCATCATCATATTCAAAATACTCTCCTAATAGATCACGTGCTATATTTGCTTGCTGGGTTGACAATTCATTAATCATTTGCTCCTGCAGCGCGTTACGAATCCGGCCAGTTTCTAATCTCAGTACCTCCTGTGACTTATCAGCTAGTTGCCCTAGTTGTTGCTTTTCCGTCGCAGAAATGCCTACTTCACTACCCAATTTCCCGGACACTAACGCACCGCCAATTCCTAGATACGCAATCTCAACGTGTCTTCCGAGTTGCACGAGGCGAACCATTTGACCTGGCAATAACAGCTCTTCAATGATGGGCGCAAACTCAATGGACCGTCTCGCGATTTTTTCTTTAAGTTTTACCATTATATGCGCTTTTATGGTGGCATCATCGAGGTTCATCCCTGCTATAATGGCTTCATTCTCTTTTCTAATCTTCTCGCCAGCCTGCTGAATCACATCGTTGAATGCCGTAAGTTGAGCCGTTGACAATCCAAGCTCCAATTGAATGGAAGGTGAGTGGAGAAGCCCAAGTAATTCTGCTTTATTAGCAAAATCGGGGATAACTCTCGACGGTATTGCAAAATTCGCCTGTGGGTTGTTTACTTTCCTATTGTTTACCTCCTCAAGGGCATCGGCATATTGCATATTTGCCCACGCGACGGATGGACTATCGAACTCAAACTGCGCCCCTAGTAGCTCTTTTAACTTTGTAAGTTGCATGTCGCCCAATGCGCTCAGGACCTTATTTCGGTAGTTCGACTTTATATTCGCATTGTCACGCATGGCTGATGCCTGAAATTTCTTGGCCTTTTCTCGTAATCCACTGCGTTGATTTTGGGTAATTCCTATCAATTCAGCCAGATTGCCGTCGGCAAATGCGTACCCGATTCCATTAAACGCAATATCCACATGATGAGTGATCTGCATCAGGCGACTAATTTGATCGGGGCGCAATATCGCGCGTACTGCTTCACTTGTTTTCTTGTCGACTTCAGCGTAAATCGCCAATTCCAATTTGATGTTTCGGTCTCCAACTTTGGCAAGGATTTGGTTCTTTTCTTTCATCGCATCCGCCTGCAGTTTTTGGATTTCTCGGAAGCGGTCAATTGGTAAACCTAGCTCGATTCGAACTCCTCTATTCTCTAGGAGCTTCCACATCCCTCTTTCGCCGCTAAAGTCTGGCGCAGCATTCCTATATCCTTCATCAGAAAGCTGGAAACAAGTAACCACTAATATACAATTGATGATCAGTGGCATAAACATAGAGAAACACCTCGTGGATTATCGGACTGAGATTAAAATAAGTCGCTAAGTCACGGACGACTTTAGCGACTAGGTGTGATTTCCATTTAGCACTACCAACGATCAGTCGACCTCAAAGCCGACTGAAAAATAATTGACACGATTTTGACCTACGACGTTTCCCGTCCCCCACTCAAACAAATAATCATGACATGTCCATTCGGTTGTGTTATGATTGTGGTTGCCTGTATCAAATAAGTGGTTTGCTAAGAGGGGCGCTTGGCCGAGGGCATAAACAATTGTTTTACTGTCCCAATCAATACCTGCCTCCGTGCTGCGTAGCCGCACCCAAACCCATTCATCCGGCGCCTGGACGTTAGTGTTGTTCGCTGGGATCGTACACCTTATCGTAAGTTTGTCACCAAGTGCGCTCCAGTTTGGTGGATACTCATACACGTTGTTAACATATGTATCGTGAAAGAGTGCACCCCACACGACCCCTTGGGCGTAGGAATTTGAAATAGGTACAAACCCGATCGGACCAAGTAGGCACCACAGAAAGCAGTAGCAGGCAATTCGGCGAAAGTGCATCGCGATGAGTGCCGCCATCGACTTCAAAAGTTTATTCCACAACATTTTCTACTTGCCCCCGTTTTTTGAGTTGAGATTTGGTAACATTAAATTCAAACTTTCATAACGTTTGACCACTATTAATTAAATGCCTTCCAGTGACCGGTTATTCTCATAAAACTCATCGAAAGGGGCGTTCTTTTCTTAAATTCTTCGGAAAGAACTTAATTCTTGAGGCTGTTGAAATATTCGATTAACTTCTCTTCGATCATCTTCCGTACGCGATACACATGTGGACGTGAGAGGTTGAGCGAATGGGCGATTTGGGAAACCGGGATTCCTTGAAACACCAAATCCGCTACTTTGCTTTGGTCTGGGGCAATTGTGGTAATAAAATACGCGATGCTTTCGCTGAGATCGTGGTCAGCGAAACAATCCGGTGAATGTGGTGCGCCAATCAAGTTATCAGCGTTGTGGTCGAAGTCGGTGATACCCAAGCGATGCCGCTGGTCGCGTCGATACCTTCGAGAGGCATGGGATGCGAGTCGAAACGTAATTTTGGCCATCAGCGTCCAGTATAGTTTTCGGTTCCGTACCCAACGGAATTTTCCGCACTGAACGCCACGAACTAAGATTTCAGCAGCGCGGTTGGAAATATCTTCCTCATCTTCGATACCGTGACAATCCTGCCGTCTGAGATGGTTTTGGCTCATCCGCCCAAGCTGCACTTTCGAATAGTTCCACAGCGCCTCAATTTCGGCTTGATCGTCGTCCGCAATTCCGTGAAAAAGCTGCATCAAGAACGGGTCTTCGTCATCGTCGCAGTGTTGATTTGAATTCGCATTCATCGCAGATTCCCACTATTCGAGGACGAGAAAATCGTGGCGAATGACGGGTAGCAAATCGCAAATGGCGAATACCGAATACCGAATGGGGAATGGGGAATGGGGAATGGGGAATGGGGAATGGGGAATGGAGAGTGGAGAGTGGAGAGTGGAGAGTGGAGAGTGGAGAGTGGAGAGTGGAGAGTGGAGAATGGAGAATGGAGAATGGAGAGTGCAGAGTGCAGAGTAGCAGCGCGGCGGAATTTTTCGCAAACGACGAAGCCAAGAAATTGAAAATCAGCGGCAATTGCATGTGGTCGTTCCTTTAGGTTGATCTGACTTGGCGGGCAAAGTGGATCAAATGGGAAGAACTCGAGTCTTACAATACGCTGAAGGGTGGCTCTAATTTAGCGGTCCTGAGAGCGGTGTCAAGAAAATTCTTGCTTCGAGGAGGACCCGATCATCGATTGAACGTTGGGAGATTGCCGGCTTTCTCGTGCGGTGAGCTGGCTACTTTTGTGGTGTTCGACCGATTGCAGAGGCGACGTTTGGTCGCGACAATGCGGGGTTTACCAAGTTTCTAGAAATATAGGAAATCGAACCGAGCTTTACTCCTTGCGGGTCACGGGCAGTGGTGCCGCTTTGCAGAGATTTGCGTGCCGCAATTGGCGCGAAAGTCAATATTGGTTCGAGCCGTTTACTACTCTATCTGGCAAGTACTGGCCCTCGGATATGGATGACAAGCTGGCTTACTCGGGCATTACGTTTGATGATGTGTTATTGGAACCGCGGTACAGCGAGGCAATGCCTGCGGAAGTTGATGTATCTACGACGCTGACCGGTAATATTCGCTTGCAGGTCCCTCTGCTGTCTAGCCCCATGGACACTGTCACTGAAAGCGAAATGGCGATTGCTTTGTCAAAAGTGGGTGGACTGGGCGTGATCCACAAGAATATGTCGGTCGATGCGCAAGTAGAAGAAGTAACGAAAGTCAAACGCAGCGCCAATGGCATCATTCCCGATCCGGTTACGCTGTTCCCTGAAGATCCGGCTGCCAAGGCACGGGATCTGATGGACCAGCAGAATGTTTCTGGCATTCCGATTACCGACCAAGCTGGACGCTTGGTGGGCATCATCACGCGCCGCGACCTGAAGTTTCTTGAAAGCGGGGCTAAGCCGATTGGGGAGGTCATGACGCGCGAAAACCTCGTGACAGCCACAGGGACTGTAACGCTTGCGGAAGCTGAGAAGATTTTAACGGCTAAAAAGGTAGAGAAACTGCTGCTGGTTGACGATGAATACAAACTGACAGGATTGATAACGATCAAAGACATCGACATGATGAAGCGCTATCCCAATGCTTGCAAAGACGCAGGCGGTCGATTGCGAGTCGGTGCGGCGGTTGGAGTGTTCGATTATCAGCGCGCCGAGCAGTTGATTGCTCGTGGAGTCGATGTGCTGATCGTCGATTCGGCTCACGGCCATTCGGCGAACGTGATTCAAACTGTCCGAGAGATAAAGCGGCGCTGGGAAATCGACGTGATTGCGGGTAACGTGGCCACGTACGAAGGTTGTCGCGATTTGATCTCAGCCGGAGCGGACGCGGTAAAAGTTGGAATCGGCCCGGGTTCCATCTGTACTACGCGCGTCATCTCTGGAGTTGGCGTCCCGCAAATTACCGCCATCTTTAATTGCAGCAAAGCGGCCCAAGAGGCCAGAGTACCGATCATTGCCGACGGAGGAATTCGCTACAGCGGTGACATTACCAAAGCCATCGCGGCTGGCGCTTCGGCGGTCATGATCGGTGGATTGTTTGCGGGTTTGGCGGAGAGTCCAGGTCAAACTATTTTGTACCAGGGTCGCACATTCAAAGTTTATCGTGGAATGGGCAGCCCAGGCGCAATGATGAAAGGTTCGAGCGAACGCTATCGCCAGACCGGGAATGAGAGTTTGCTGAAGCTGGTTCCGGAAGGAGTCGAAGGCCGAGTCCCCTTCAAAGGTCCGCTGGCTGACTACGTCTATCAATTGGTAGGCGGTTTGCGAGCGGGCATGGGATACTGCGGTGCGACGACGATCGACCAACTTAGCACGGAAGCGCGGTTTATCAAAATTTCGCCAGCGAGTGTCAGAGAGAACCATCCACATGACATTGCCATCACGCAGGAAGCTCCCAATTATAGCTCCGACTATTATTCGTTCGGCACCGATGCCAACTAGTCATATTGCAGATTGGAAACAGTTTCTATTTGCACCGACGTTTCTCTCTACGACTGTTCCATGGACAGCCAAGAGTGACCGGGTTAAACATCGGCGCAGGGCACAGGCTCGGTGGATAGCTCGCATGGCGCTAGTGGCCGCCCTCACGAGCGCTGCGTCGTTAACGCTTGCGCAGCAGCCAAACTCTTGGCAACCCACTCGCATGCAAGTAACCTCTGCTGTCCGGCCTCTGGGCAGCGGACTAAACCCGGTGACACCAACTGCTCGGCCTGCATCAGCGGCGATGGCTGACACCGCCACACAATCCAATGGTGAGACGGTCATCTTTCGTTGGCGAAAGAGTCAATTGGCCAACCCAATTCGATCGACAAACGAGGCCGCTTCGGCAGTTTCGCGTCAACGTTCATCGGCTGGCCAACCTCCAACCGGAATCAATCATCAACAGGAACGTAGCTTTGTCGGCGGTGCAGCCACAGTTCGGGCTGTCGTCGAGACTGCGACCGCCAACCCACTGCGAGCATCGTCGAATGTCGAACTGGCGAACTACCAGGTGCCAACGGGTACGGTCGACCCGTTTGAAGAACAATTGCAGCCTTCGCAGCCAGCTCTGCCGCATTCGATGCCGCCAGCTTCATCGCAATTGACGCCGCTACCGAACATGCCAGGCACCAGCTCGATTACTCCCAATCCCGGTTTGCCGTTGGATCCGTTGTCTGTTCCCGAGGCAGCTCCCAAGCCGGGTGCTGATCCTTTTGCCGCGCCCGGAGCTATCCCGCATAAGGATGCTCCTAGTGCCAGTCCCGAGACATTGAGTCTCCAGCCACTTGACGCAAAGTCACCTGCGCCGGGACACGTTCAAGAGGAAATCAGTCCTTCCGATCAACAAAAGTTGCAGCAGTTGCCAGACTCCGAGGATGCCAAGTCCGATGATCGCAATGATCTGACGATCCCCAAGAGCAAAAGTAAGAGCCAGGCTGAAACTTGCCAGGATCAGCGCGAACGTGCTCGATTGCCCTTGACGCAAAACGAAATCAACATCACACCTGAATACGGAGAAGGCCTGCGGCCCAATGCCAGCGATCAACCGAAATTGCGCGGAGACTTTATCGCCAAATCCAACGTCCGTCAGTGGGCCGATATTCACGGCAACTTGATCGCGACCGGGCGCATGCTGGACATTCGCAACGACATTGTCACGATTGACGAGAATGGAATGCGCCGCCGAATTCCGCTGCGCGACCTCAGCGACGTTGACTATATGTATGCGATGAAATTGTGGAATCTTCCAACCGGTTGCGGCAGCGGCGACGACACCTTCGAGGGACGCAACTATATCGCGAGCACCTTTCAATTCAAGGCATCTGGCCTGTGCCATAAACCGCTGTATTTTGAAGAAGTGCAATTGGAACGATATGGACATGAAGTTGGGCCCGTGCTTCAGCCTATCATCAGCAGCGTACACTTCTTTGGCAACATAGCCGTGTTGCCGTACAAGATGGGTATTCACCCGATGCATGAATGCCAGTATTCGCTCGGTTACTACCGGCCCGGCGACTGCGCGCCTTACATGATTCCGCCGATCCCATGGAGCCTGCCTGGCGCGCTTTCACAAGCCAAGGCCGTGGTAGGAGGCGCAGCGCTGATCCCGTAGGGCGGTCGAGCCGCAATTTTGTAGAACACCGTCCTCGAGTGTTCATGGGTCGGAATTCGGGAAATGAGTTGGCACCCGATGGGCTGAAAAAAGTGAACCGTTGGCGCTAGCCTCGGGCGTCGAAGGTGTTGGGTGCGGAATCGCAATTCAATGGACGAAATCATTAGGTGTTGGAACGTCTTTCTTCGTTGCATCGCAACACCTTCGACACCCGAGGCTAGCGCCAACGGTTCACTTTTTTCAGCCCAGCCCAGAGGCACGGATACTCAATCGACAAAAGCGAATTCGTTGGAACAGATCAATATCTGGGCCAGTTGTTGCCAAGGGTTGAGCGGAACAATTGGATCTGGCGTGAAGTCGGCCAGTGAATTCCATACCTTGGGAGCGTGCCGCACGACTTCCTGAAGCGCTGGTGTGGTTTCGATTCTTGTTGGCGAATCCGTCGTGTAGATCGAAACTTCCCACAAGAACTGATCACTGTTCAGTCCTTGGGCTAGGTCAACGACAAAGTCAATGGTCTCGCCTGCCGAAACCTCGCGCTGTGGGATATCGATGGCCAGCGTTTTTTGGTGTGCAGACGCACTGTGCAATATGCCCGCCCGAGAGCTGACGATAAACGCACGAACTCCATCACCAGCCGCGGGCTTGTGTTCTAACTTGCTAGTTACGCGAATCGAAGTCTGCCGCGGTGCTGTCCAGCGCCGAACAGCGGCATGAGTTCGATCGTTCCCAGGATGTCCACCCGCAGACGTTAGCTGAACCCACCCAAGTTTTCCATCGGGATGCTTGTCGCCGCCTTGCCATGCTTGGCCCGTAAAATGCGGCAAGACTTCAAAGCCTTTGACTTGTCCCATTTTTTCGTCGACTTCACCATAACCATACTTCCAATCAGCCGACGTATTGGATTTGGCTACTTCGTTCGCTGGCTCCGCTGCCGATATAAAGTCCAACGACTCGCTTACCTCATCCTGAGTGGGCAAGCGTTGCAATGCGCGTTCAAACAATCGCTGGACGCGCCGCTGGAGATTGGTCTCCTTGTCGATCGCATCCGATAGTGCGCGCGCTTGCTCCAAGATTACTGGGTGGTTAAGAGTGAACAGAGCTTGCTGAGGAACGGTGGTTTCAGTGCGGCTGGGGATGTGTAAATCTGGATTGGCAAAATCGAATGTCCGAAGCGTTGCCGGCAGGAACTGACGATCCACTAATCCGTAAATCGTGCGACTTGTCGGAAACGGTTTCGCAAACAAGTTAACGGGCTTGGCGTCCGCAGCGGCTTGCAATTGTCCGCTGACGTTCAACAGAGCATCGCGATACTCCTCGAACGATAACCGGCGGTCATTCATTCTCCAAAGCAGCCGATTCTGAGGATCGAATTCCAGCCCAAGTGATTTGCCAGTATTCTCGACTGCTGAAGACTGACGAAACGTCGACGACGTTAGCAACCACCGATGGAGCTTTTTTAGATTCCATCCTTCCGCGACGAAGCGACTCGCAAGCCAGTTGAGCAGCTCGGGATGGGAAGGCATTTCGGCTCGGAGGCCAAAATCGCTGGGCGTTGTGACTAGCCCTCGTCCAAAGTGCCATGCCCATACTCGATTTACGATCACTCGTGCGGTCAGCGGGTTAGTGGGATCGATGATCGCCTGGGCCAGCTCCATTCGTTCACTTCCAGAACGGAACGGTTGGCGATTTTCAGTCAAGAAACCCAAGAACTGACGCGGCACCGATTCAGCCTTTTGTAATGCATTTCCGCGCCGGAAAATGCGCGGCTCGATGTCCGTTGGCAAATTGAACAAGGCCACTGCGTGAGGCGATCCTGGTTTCGAACTGTTGATCCAGCGATCAACTTCACCCTGCAGTTTCCACAACTCGGTACAAGTGCCTAAATCGAAGAATGACTCTGAGTAAACAATCGCTTGGTCCTTGATTTCGCACGGCGAATTTACCCCATACAAGACTTGGCGGAGTTGTTCCGACGCAAAGTCCGGCAACTGACCCGGAGACGATTCTCCCCTCTGTGCCACAGTGGCCAGCGCCAGTTTCCAGCGATGGTCGATTTCTCGAAATAGGTTTGCGTAGCGCCGGATGACTTCGTCCAGATTTTTGCAAGGCAGCGCAAACTCGCGAACCACGATTGGATTCAGGCTGGCACTGCTGCGAATGATCTCTTGGGTGATATTCGCTGCCGATAACTGAGGAGAATTTTCGCTCGCTCGCTGGTACTGAAACCACGGAGCAAAAATTGGATGATGTTCACTCGCGTTCATTCGCAAATAGTCTTCCCATTGCCTGACAAAAGCCGGCAGCAGGTCTTGTTTTGTAAAAATTTGACTGAAATCGTCCCCAGGATATTTGTGTAACTCGGTCTGGGCTCGCAGATAATCGCCGACGCGAGCGCGAACACGGTCCGACGACTCAGCACAGCATTCGGCTGTGCGTTTGGACAGTTTCTCTTGTCGGAGTTTCAATTCTCGTGCAAACGCTTCATCCTTGGCGACCGGCGAGGCGAGTGGCACCAGGCGCTCGGAACAATTGTCGAACACGCCGTATAGTGAATAATAGTCGGCTGTAGGAATGGGATCGTATTTGTGGTCATGGCAGCGAGCACAACCGACAGTCAAACCCATCGTCCCACGCGTCACGACATCGATACGATCGTCGATGATATCGTGTTTCACCCCCAAGAACCTGCGTCCCAGTGTCAGAAATCCCATCGCCGCCAGATCATCGTTGCGGCGGTCGGGGACTTGGTCAGCAGCAATCTGCAACAGTAAGAATCGATCATAAGGCATGCCATCGTTCAGCGCTCGCACAACCCATTCACGATATGTCCAAGCATGTACCCAGAAACGCTCTTCGCGCGCGTAAACGTACCCTTTCGTATCTGAATATCGAGCGATATCCAACCAATGTCTGGCCCAATGTCGACCATACTCGGGAGAATCCAACAACTGCTCGACCAACCGTTCGTATGCCTGCGGGCTAGCATTGCTCGCGAATCGTTCCACGTCAGAGTGGTTGGGTGGAAGGCCGGTGAGCGTAAAATACAAGCGACGCGCCAGTGTGCGATGATCAGCCTCGCCAGATGGTGCCAAACCTTGTTGTTCCAATTTGCTTAAAATAAATGCGTCCACCGGAGTTCGTCCCCAAGTCGTATCGCGTACCTGCGGGATGTTCGGTTCGGCTACTTTTCGAAACGCCCAATGATTGCCGGCCGCGTTTTCGATGCTTGGACGCGAAATGGCGGAAGACGATTGTGGCCAGTACGCTCCCATTTCGATCCAGCGTGACAGGGCATCAACTTGGCGTGGAGTCAGCGGCTTGTCCGGCGGCATCTTCAGATCGCCGGTACGCCTTACCGCTTGCATGAGCAGGCTGGACGAAGAATTGCCGACCTCGATCGCCGGTCCCGAATCGCCTCCCGCAAGTATTGATGCACGAGAGTCAAAACGCAGGGAACCCGATTGCTTCTTGTCGCCATGGCACTGGGTGCAATTGTCGACCAAGATCGGTCGAATCTCGTTCTCGAAAAATCGCTCGCGATCCTCCGCGAGTAGCGAACTAGCCGCAACCAATGTTATTGAAAATGCGAGGCGAACGTCGATCATCTTCGAATTCTTATCTCGGTTCTACTGCGGAGGGCAACAACTGAAATGTATTGATCATTATGCGCTGATCAGCGTAGATTGTGTATTCAGATCGCAGTGTTCAGTCTGACACGATCATAACGAGTCGCCAGCGAATTGGTGGAAGTCGATCGACTGGGTGCAATCCAACTGCCCAGTAACGGGAGGCAATGGATATTTATTGCCGTTGGCACAATTGAACAGGATGACACTATCGCTTGACATAACGCGTCCGGATCGCAGCTCCTGTTGGTATGCTGCAACCGTGGCCGCACCCTCGGGACACAGCAGCAATCCTTCACGAGCCGCCACAGCCTGACGAGCTTCAATGATCGAATTATCGTCAATTGCAGTAGCGAACCCGCCGCTTTCACGTATGGCTCGCAACATCAGAAAATCGCCGATTGCTGCAGGAACGCGAATTCCCGCGGCGACCGTATGAGCATTGGGGAACAGAGTCGCATGCTCGGTGCCCTGCTCAAACGCTCGCACAATGGGAGCACATCCGGCCGCCTGGACCGCGATCATGCGGGGCAACGGACCATCGATCCAGCCGATGGCTTTCAATTCTTGGAAAGCTTTCCACATGCCGATCAAGCCAGTGCCGCCGCCCGTTGGGTAAAAGATGGCGTGGGGCAAGCGCCACTGGAACTGTTCGGCCAGTTCCAATCCAATCGTCTTTTTGCCTTCGATACGGTATGGTTCTTTTAGCGTCGAGAAATCGAACCAACCCATCGCTTCCTTGCCCGCACCCACGATTTTGCCACAATCGTTGATTAAGCCGTTAACGCGCCAAATCTTCGCTCCCTGGGCAGCAATTTCGCGCACATTGATTTCAGGAGTATCCTCAGGGCAAAAGATGAAAGATTCAATTCCGGCACGGGCAGCATAGGCAGCCGCCGCGGCACCAGCGTTTCCGTTGGTAGGCATAGCAATCCGTTTTACGCCCAGCTCCTTGGCCATGGAAATTGCCATGCACAGCCCGCGGGCTTTGAAGGATCCGGTCGGCAATCGCCCTTCGTCCTTGACAAACACTTGGCCTGCACCGCTTCGCAAGCTGGCCAATTCTATCAGTGGAGTCAGCGTTTCTCCTAAGCTGACAATGTTCTCAGTTCTTCGTACCGGCAGAAACTCGCGATACCGCCACAAATCCGCCGGCCGGTGAGCCAGAGTCTCTTTCGAAAGCGCAGCACGAATCTTCTCTAGATCGTACTTCACCAACAATGGTTTGCCCGCTGGTGACAATCCGTGCAGTTTGTTCGCCTCAAGTCTTTGTCCACTGAAACCACATTCCAAGTGCGCAACGAAGGTTGGGCGATCTTCGGTGAGATTCGAATTCATCCAGGATTTTCCACAAGCAAACAACGAGGTGAGAATACACGATCCGTGGCGCGAAAATAAATGATAGCTGGTACTCGTTTGAAATACGTGATGAGTCTGTGCGGCTCTTGAGGATATTCAACCAACCAAGAATTAACCGATCAGTTTTTTCGCCACGACGCCGCCAACGTCGGTCAAACGAAAGTCGCGACCTTGGAATCGGTACGTCAGCTTCAGGTGATCGAGCCCAAGCTGATGCAAGATGGTCGCTTGCAGGTCATGCACGTGAACGCGGTCCTCTGTGGAATAATATCCCAGCTCGTCGGTTTGACCGATGGTAACTCCCGAATTGAATCCGCCGCCGGCCATCCACATGGTAAATGCTTCGATGTGGTGATCGCGTCCTAAATAGTCTCTAGGCTCGCCCTGCGGCGTGCGCCCAAACTCACCTCCCCATACCACGATCGTTTCATCCAACAGGCCTCGTCGTTTCAAGTCCATCACCAGAGCGGCGGCAGGTTGATCGACTTGTTTGCAGATCGCGTCCAGCGATTCACCCAGCTCGGTACCTTTATTTCCATGGTGATCCCAGTCCGTGTGATAAAGCTGTACGAATCGAACGCCGCGCTCGACTAAGCGGCGTGCCAGCAAGCAATTGGTGGCGAATGATGCCTCACCGGCAACGACTCCATAATCTCGCAGCGTCGAAGCCGATTCACCGGACAGGTCCATCAACTCCGGTGCACTCGCTTGCATGCGAAACGCCATCTCATAAGCAGCTATGCGTGTGGCGATTTCTGGGTCGCCGACTGCTTGCTGATGTAATCGATTCAGGTCGCCAACTCCGCTGGTGAAAATCGACTGGACGTCGCGGTCGATTCCTTCGGGGCTCTCTAAATTTAGAATGGGCACGCCGCGCCCACGGAACGGAACACCTTGGTAGGAGGTTGGCAAGAATCCACTGCCCCAATTCGGCGCCCCGCCGCGTGGTCCGCGCGGTCCCGATTGCAAGACGACAAAGCCGGGCAGATCGCGCGACTGGCTGCCGATACCGTACGTGACCCAAGCACCCATCGAAGGGCGACCAAAGTTCGGGCTGCCGGTATTCAAGAAGAACTTGGCTGGGCCATGATTGAACACATCGGTGGCCATCGACCGCACGATGGTAATTTCGTCCGCGATACCGGAAAGATACGGCAAGCATTCGGAAATGTGCGCGCCACTATTTCCATGTTGTGCAAATTTGCGGCGAGTTCCCAGCAGCTTGGCGTCGGGTTTCAGAAAAGCAAAGCGTTTATTGGCGACGTAGGACTCGGGGATTACTTGCCCTTCCAACGAGCGCAACTTGGGCTTGAAATCGAACAATTCAAGCTGGCTGGGACCGCCCGCCATAAACATGAAGATCACATTCTTGGCGCGCGGATTGAAATGGCCTGTTCGAGGTGCCATGGGTTCGGTATTGGCTTGCCCCGCTTGCGCGTAGGATTCTTGCAAAAGTCCATCGCGTTGCAACAAAGTACCCAGCGCGACGGCTCCCATTCCGACGCCCGTCTGCCGCAAGAAGTGCCGACGACGCTCCAGCGAAATGAGCGAATTCAAACTGTCGAAATCCCGCATGACTTATTCCCGAGTGATAAATTCATCCAAATTCATCAGCACGCGGCAAACTCCCAACCAGGCCGCAAATTGGCTGGCGTGTTGGTCATCGCGCTGCTGAGCTGAGCCGCTAACCTTGTGCGCTAGCGACGGTGACTGGCTGTAGGCCGCAAGAAATTGTTGGTAGAGTACGTCCAGCCGCTGCAACTCGTCTGTCGCAACAGGCCGCGCATAGCAAACCAGCATCGCTTGCTGCAAACGATCTTCCAGCGCTGCTGTGGAATTTCCCCAGGTGCGTTCCGCCAAGCTCTTCACACATTCAAAGAAAGCTGTGTCATTCGCAAGCGTCAGAGCTTGTAGTGGAGTGTTGGATCGCGTTCGGCGCGTGCAGGAAACATTACCATCGGGTGCATCGAACACGACCAGCGCCGGATAGGGGCTGGAACGCCACACATGCGTGTACATCCCTCGGCGAAATCGATTCTCTCCCTCCGCTGTTTTCCACGGCTTGGGATCTTGAGTGAAGTCGAATACGCCGTCAGGCTGCGGAGGAAACACGCTCGGCCCACCGACGATGCGAACCAATAATCCAGCGCCGGACAAAGCTACGTCGCGCACTGCTTCGGCATCCAATCGCAATCGCGTTTGGCGAGCAAGCCATCGATTTCGAGGATCCGACTGCTGCAACTCCGTTCGATTGGCTGACGATTGCCGATAGGTGGCCGAGCAAACGATCAGTCGGTGCAACCGCTTCATCGACCAATTCCAATCCGTCGCCGCGTGGCTGCGATTCGCAGCGGCAGTCGAACCGGGCGAATTGGTTAAGTAGTCCGAGCCAACGAACTCAAGTGCGAGATAATCGAGCAATTCTGGATGAGTTGGCGGAGTACCTTGAATACCAAAATCGTCTTCAGTTTCCACGATCCCCTGGCCAAAGAAATGAAACCAGCAGCGATTGGCGATTACGCGCGCCGTCAAAGGACTTTGCGGATCGACCAGCCACTTGGCAAAATCCAACCGATTCTGGCCGCGAGCGCGATCGGGCACAGTTGGTTCGGAGCTATCGAACGCGCGCAACGGATGCAGCACCGCAGGAACTCCCGCAGCCACTCGCGCACCTGGATCCAGGAAATTTCCTCGACGATGAATGAATGTCTCGCGCGCATTAGGAAGTTCCTGCATGACCAAAGTCGTCGGAATCAACGGCTCGGTAGCTCGCAAGTCGGCGATCTGCTGGAGCACTGGAAACTCTTTACGAGCACCCTCGGAGTCTCGGAAATAATCTTCGATCATCTTCTTATTGGCAGCGTCCCGTTTCTCAAACGCCATGTCGTAGGCAACTTGAACTGGACCAGGCAATCGCCCGCGCATTTGCGGTGTGACGGTCTTTTCCCAAGCTCGTTGACTCGCTTCCAAACGCGCGCGATCTGCTTCCACTTTTTCTCCTAAAGCGGAGATTTGCTTGCGTATCTCTGAACGGCGCGCCAGCTCACCAGCAGCCAGTTGCTGATCCGATGGCGATTCGTACGTCGGCTCGTCGCAGTTGTTCAGGAAGGCAAAGACCTGGTAATACTCGCGCTGAGATATCGGATCGTATTTGTGTTGGTGGCAGCGAGCACACCCGATCGTCAGTCCCAAGTAGACGCTGCCGGTAGTGTTGACTCGATCTGCGACGGCCTCGACCCGGAACTGCTCTTTGTCGGTTCCGCCTTCTTCGTTGATCAGAGTATTTCGATGAAAACCCGTCGCCACGATTTGATCGCGCATGGCGCCCGGCAGCATATCGCCTGCAAATTGCTCAATCGTGAACTGATCAAAGGGCATATCTGCATTGATCGCTCCGATTACCCAGTCGCGATACTTCCAAATCTCTCTACCAAAGTCACGCGTATATCCGTTGGAATCGGCATACCGAGCTTGGTCCAGCCAGTGCCGTCCCCATCGTTCCCCGTAGGCCGGTGAGGCCAACAAACGATCGACCAACCGCTGGTAGGCATCCGGATGTCCGTCGGCGACAAAGTCAGTCACCTCCTGCGGGGTCGGCAAGACTCCCAATAGATCCAAACTCAATCGCCGAATGAGCGTCGATCGTTCGGCAGCCTGCGCCGGGGAAAATCCGCGCGCCTCAAGCTCCTTCAATACAAAATGATCGATGCTGCTGCGGCACCAGTGCTGGTCGCGTACCGACGGCAGGCTAGCGCGAGCGGGTGTCATAAAAGCCCAATGCGTGCTGCGTTTATTTTCTGGCTCGCGCTCGTTTGCCGGACGAACTGCTCCCTGCGAAATCCAACTTCGCAACAGATCAATTTCCTGCTGCGAGAGCGATTTGCCTTCGGGTGGCATTGGGCTGATAACTTCGTCCTTCCCAATCACTGCCAGTAACAATCGGCTGTGCTCGGGCTGTTTAAGATCGATCGTCGGACCGCTGTCACCTCCACGGTGAATGTAGTCTGCCGAGTCCAATCTCAGACCCGCTTCTTGCTTTTTGGCTCCATGGCAACCGGAGCATCGTGCCGCCAAAATCGGCAAGACATCGCGTGAGAAATCAACGTCTGTTACAACCGACTTGCCAGGTGCAGGCTGATCGGCGCACAACCAACCGCCGCTCGCCAAGCACATTAAATAGACGAAGAAACATCGGTACCCGAATGAAGCCATGCCTTGACCCACTTTCAAAGAGCAGCGCAAGTAACAACTGATACAAATGTTAACATGCCCGGCAAAACCATGGCAAGCTTGCACCCAGATTGCTGTATTTCATCACCGATCAGCCCGGACGCTCGTCAAATGCGCAACCGAACGGGAAAATGTGGATTTATTGGTTGCAACGAGGGTAGTGAGCTTCATACAATAGCTGAATTCTGGCTTTTATTTATTTTTTTGTATGGATCGCCATCCGATGATACCCTTTCCCACGACACCCGAGTCTACGGAAACCGTTGTCAGCGACGAAGAATTGCTGCGACAATTCCATGAATTTGGAGAGCGAAACAGTTTTGAGTTACTCGTGAAGCGATTCGAGTACGAAATCTACAACTATCTTCGCCGATACCTGGGCGACGACACACTGGCTGAGGACGCTTTTCAAACGACGTTTCTACGCGTTTATCAGAAGTCCGATCAATTCGATGCCGCGCGGCGATTTCGCCCGTGGTTGTACGGTATCGCGACTCACCAGGCAATCGACCTCAAGCGTCGTTCCAAACGGCAAGAGCATCAGAGTTTGGATTCGAAACTGCTGCATTTTGAGAACAGTGAGAGCACTCACGCGTCGGCGGTGGCTGATTATCGGCAATCCAACCAAGACCCGCTGGTCGCTGCTGAGTTTTCATCGTTCGTGCAAAGCTCTCTGGATGAACTGGGAGAGCCCGGCCGAAGTGCGGTAGAGCTAGTTCATTTGCAGGGTTTGGCATACCGCGAAGCTGCCGAGATACTGGATGTTCCTGTTGGGACGGTAAAAAGTCGCGTTCACACGGCTCTGCGAAAACTCGCGGTCATTTGGCAGCGTATGAATTACGACAGATTTGTGTGACTTTCCCGGTGGTCCGCCACCTTTCATAACCTACTATCGAACCTTTGACTGCGTCCTCGTAACGCTTCAAGCAGTTGACATGCGTATTCGTCAAGAAGAATTAATTGCGTTTCTTCTCGGAGACACCGCACCTGACCGGCATCGTGCTATCGTTGCGGCGTTGGCCGACAGCGCAGAACTGAGAGAGCGCCTTGCCCAACTCCGCGCAATGCTGGGACATTTGGAAGCTCATCGATCGCAACATGAGCCGCCGAGTGGTCTAG
>SXGS01630378.1_pt1 | contig 36507 bp, 25 predicted proteins | sample 3174681 | NCBI WGS metagenome assembly SXGS01 (sample SAMN11356861, study PRJNA531348) | freshwater metagenome | isolation source: freshwater sample F1-80 | place: China: Fuxian Lake, Yuxi | collected 2017-12-25
CCCCGGTTTTCAGTCGCCATTGTGACCACCGGGGGGCTGACGCCGCCCCGCTCGCCAATTCATTTCAGGCTACAGGAACGATTTTCCAAAGATCATGTCCGAATACGAACCGTCCGGAAGATGCAGCGGATCTTCCAGCCGATAGCGTTGCAAGGTGGCTGGGTTCAATTCGATCCCCAAACCGGGTGCGTTACTGAGCGACAACAGCCCGTCATGCACGACAAGCGGTTCGACCAACAGTTCTTCAATAAACGGGTTGCCGGTTTGATCGACCTCGACGGTGATCCCGTGCGGCAGCGATGCGACGAGGTGCGCGTTGGCGGTGACAGCGACCGCGTCGCTCCAAGTATGCGGAGCGACTCGTAGCCCGGCGGTCAGTGCCAGGTCCGCAACACGTTTGGCCTCCGTGATTCCGCCGCAACGGCTCACATCCGGCTGAACGATGTCCAAAGCGCCGGCACGGATCAACTCGCGAAAGCCTTGTAATCCGAATTCGTTTTCGCCGGCCGCCAGTGGTGGAGTAACTCGCGAACTCAATGCGACGTACGAGTCGATGTCCTCCGGCTCAAATGGTTCCTCGAACCAGAAGACGTTTTGCTCCGCCAGAAACTCGCCAAGCGAGGCGGCATCCTCCAGCGAATACCGCATCGAGCCGTCACACATCACATCACAGTTCGGCCCGATCGCGTCCCGCACCGCTCGGACGGACGCGCGATCTCGATCGCCACCATATCCCAAACGCATCTTCACGCGGCGGAACCCACGCTCGATCAACTTTGATGCCTCTTCGGCCAGAGCGGCCGGCTCCTTCCACAACAATGCGCTCGCGTAGGCCGGACACGTTAGCCGCTGTCCTCCGAGCAACTCCCACACCGGCTGACCCAGAGACTTGCCTCGCAGATCCCAACAAGCGGTGTCGATCGCGCCGATCGCCGTCATCGCCGCCCCCTTGCGGCCATACCAGCGAGTGATCCGATACATCTTCTGCCACAACGATTCGACCTCGGTCGGGTCTTCGCCGACCAACAACGGCGCGAGTTGCTCCTGCACAATCAGATGCACCAACCCCGGATGCGAATACGCCGCGCCAATCCCGACCTGTCCCGAATCCGTATGCACCAGCACCAGCGAAGTCACTCGCGCCGTGCATTGCCCGCCGGCATAGCGAAATCCATCGGCGTACTCGAAGCGAAGCGTGATCGTCTCCAGATGGTCGATTCTCATGTGGTCCTTCCCATGTTTTGGTTTCTCGCAAGTAGTCTACGACCTACGGAACTTTCTGGAGTTACCTCTGTGCAGGAAAATGAAGAGCTGGCGAAAAATGGAGGGCGGAAAATGAAGGTCAGCGACCGCATTATTTTCCGCCCTTCATTTTTCGCCAGCTCTTCCCGCGAGACATTGTTTGCCCAGAGTGCGACGAATAGCCTGACACCATGACCCCCTCCATCGCCATCGGTTCGATTTTCATCGAGTGCAATCACTTCGGCGGAGTGCCAGCCGACATCGAGAGTTTTCGTCGCAGCGAACTCTTCTACGACGCGGAGGTGCTCGACCGCACGGCCGGCACCGTCGGTGGGATGCTCCGCGTGTTGCGCGATCGAGCGGTCGCGATCCTGCCGCTGCTGGTCGCAAGCGCGTGTCCGAGTGGTCCCGTGACAGCGGAGTGCTATCGCCAATTGAAAACCGAGATGCTCGACCGCTTGCGAGCAACCCTGCCGGTCAGCGGTGTGTTGTTGGCGCTGCATGGCTCGGCGGCGGTCGAGGAGATCGGCGATCTCGAAGGGGATCTACTGGAGGCCGTGCGTGAATTGGTGGGCGATCAAGTACCGGTCGTCGCCACGCTCGACCTGCACGCTCACGTCACCGAGCCAATGGTTCGCTGCGCCGATGCGCTCATCGCATGGGAGACCTACCCGCACAAGGATGCCTTCACGACTGGCGAGCGCGGCGCGTGGGCATTGCTCGACATCTTGGATGGCACGCTGCGGCCGACGATGGCTATGGCCAAGGTGCCCGTGCTGGTCAGTGGAGTGCTCGGCCACACCGAAGGACCGGGGCCGTTCGCCGATGTGATGCGGTTGGCGAAATCGTTCGAGCAATTGGACAACGTCTATTCCACGAGCGCATTTCTCGTTCATCCGTATCTCGATTTGCCAGACATGGGGGGCGGCGGGTTGGTCATCACAAATGGCGATCTCGCCGAAGCCGAACGACTCGCACGGCAGATTGCCGAACTCTATTGGCAGAATCGCTTCGATCTGGAGCCGCCGGTGTTCGCTCCGGCCGGCGCGATCGCGAGAGGGCTATCGATCGCAGGCGGTCCAGTGCTGTTGGTCGAGACAGCCGATTGCTGCGGTGGCGGAGCGGCCGGCGACAGCGCGGCATCATTGGTCGCGTTGCTGGCGGCGAATGTCGAGCAGACGAGCCTCGTGCCGATCGTCGATCCGATCGTTGCCGAACAATGTCATCAAGCCGGCGAAGGGGCCGAGGTCTCCGTTCAACTCGGACACCATGTCGATCCGAAATGGGGGCAGCCGGTCGCGGTCACGGGGCGCGTCGTGAAACTCAGCGACGGACGCTTCCACTATCGAGGGGGCATCTGGGACGGCCAATCTGGAAACATGGGACCGTCCGCCGCACTGCAAGTCGGCAGCCTCCAAATTGCGGTCGCCTCCCACGGCACCTATGAATGGTGCGGCGAGCAATACGAGTTGCTCGGCCTGAATGCTCGCGATGCGAAGTTCGTCGTCGTCAAAAACCCGATGAACTACAGCATGGCCTACGGCGACATCGCCAAAGGAGAGTTCATCCTCAACACCCCCGGTCCAACTCCCGCCACGCTCCGAGGGACACTTTTCCGCTACGTGCGACGACCGTATTACCCGGCCGACCCAGAGATCCCCGGACTTCAACCAACAATCCTTCGCTCGAATCACTAACCCGAAGTGTCAGCTTTGAAGTTGCGCTATTGGACACAGAACGCACGAAAGACACGGATGAATTCGTGTTTGTAGCCGAAATCGTCAGATTTCGGACGTCGCACCATCGACCTCCGAAATCTGACGATTTCGGCTACATCCGCAGCGACTTCAGTCGAAACGCGCAACTTCAAAGCTGACGCTTCGGGTTAGTTTGGCTCAATGCCGCAACAGGAACTCATTGGAGTTGAGCAACGCGTGCTGGAGATCATGGAAACCGGCAGCGCGGTTTCCGACTTTCGCGACATGCGCGCGGACTAGATCGCGTTCGCCGGTTGTCGGGCGACGGCTGAGCGTCAGCAAGTAGATCAACTCCGTGAGTTCGTCATCCCCCTTTCCTTCCGTGAGCCAGCGGCTGACGTGGCTGCTCGATGACTTGATGTTCTCGACAATGCCCCGGTTGTTGAGCAGATGAATCACCTGGCTTAGCGAGGGATCGTCTTCGCGAGCGCATTCGCAGGTCACATCGCGAACTGGCTTCGCGAACGCCTTGAGAAACGGGTGCTCGATCGCCCCTTCAGCAAGCTCAATGGCTCGCGTGCCACGTGGGTAGCCGGGGAATTCTTCCGGAACTCCCGTGACCGAACTGACGGCGTCGAGCAATTGCTCGGCGGTCAACATGCGTGGGACCGATTGCGTGAAGTACGGATCAGCAGCCGCCGCGTACCGCGATTGCTTTGCGACCGGCCGAGTGTCGAGCTGATAGGTGCTCGAATTCAGAATCAGCCGCAGAACCGGCTTGATGCGATAGCCGCTGGTAATAAACGTTCGCGCGAGTTCGTCCAGCAGTTCCGGATTCGACGGCGGGTTTGTATCACGAAAATCATCAACTGGCTCGACAATGCCGCGGCCGAACAGGTGATACCAAACACGATTCGCCGTCGAGCGTGCGAAGTACGGATTATCGGCTCGCGTGAGCCAAGCGACGAGACGCTCGCGGCGATCATCGTCGGCCAAGTTCGTAGTTCCGCCTTCAGGCGGCACCGCATAAGCCAACTCACCAAACACCGCTGGGGCGAGATTCACGTTCTTCGTCGGATGCCGCACCTCGCTGTTGCGATCGAGATAGATGATCTCGTCATCAACCATGAACTGCTTTCCTTTGAACTTCACGCGAGCGAAGTACGCGGCCAACCCGTAATAGTCGTCCTGAGTAATCGCCTCGAACGGATGGTTGTGGCACTTCGCGCAACCGATGCGCACGCCGAGAAACAACTGCGCCATCGCCTCCGCCGCCTCGTCGGGAGTCCGTGCAATGCGATGAAAGTTGGCACCCGGTTTGTGCAGGGTGTTGCCGAGACTGGTCAGCGTCTCGCGAGCAAACTCATCGAACGGCCGATCGTTTCGGAAGCGTTCGACGAGATACCGATGAAAGCTATGCACGCCGCGACGGCTGATCGTCACGTCGCTGCCGCGCATCAAGTCGGCCCACTTCAACGCCCAAAGCTGCGCGTATTCATCACGCTCCAGCAATTCGTCGATCAACCTCGCTCGTTTGTTGGCATCGGTCGAATCCAGAAACCGTTTGGCCTCATCAGGCGTCGGCAGCACGCCCGTGACGTCCAGGAATACTCGCCGCAGAAAGACGTCGTCACGCGCCAACTCGGCCGGAAGCAATTGCAGTTCGCGCTGCTTCGCGAAGACGTGCCGATCGACCATGTTCGACTCGGAGGGTGATTTGAACGCGAACTCCGGATCTCGCTGCAAGTACGACAACCGCACGCCGGTGATCCGATCGAGATATCGCACCAGAAACGCGACCTCCGCCGTGCGAGAAAACTCGACCAACCCGTTGCGATCGACCGACGCGGCTTCTTTCTCGTTCGTCGAGAAGACCGACAGATCGGTCACGTCGCGCACGGTGCCGTTGTCGAAGTGCGCGATCGCGATCAATTGCTGGTGCGGACGATTCTCTGCCAATCGCCGCGCCCCCGGCAGCACTTCGAGCCGCACCAACTTCGGAACCGCCGGAGAGATTGGCTTCTTGGCATTGTTCCCCGTAACCGACGCAGCTTGCGTCGGAACCAACGACGGCCGGCACCCCTCATCAATCCAAGCTCTCAAGAGCTGGTACTCCGCATCGGTCTGTTTGAATCGCACTCCCCCTTGATGCGGCACTTGGGCCAGCCCTTTCCGCAGGATCAAACTTTCGTCTGGCGCATTCGGGTTCGTCCGCCGCCCGAACTCTTCACGAGTCAACGTTGCGAAATCGAGCACCGGATCAAAGCCGCGCAAGCTCAGCCGAAACCCTCCCTTGCCTTGCGGCGATCCATGGCACGCCCCTTGATTGCACCCGGCCTTGCTGATTGCGGCGATGACGTCCGTCTGAAACTCCACCGGGTCCGCCTTCGAGTATCCCACCACTTTCACCGGCACTCGCACTTCTTGGCCGCTGTGTCGTACGACAATCTCCGTTGTGCCATGTCCACGCGGAATGATCCGACCGCTCGGCGTCACGAGGGCGATCGCCGGAGCAGCACTTTCGAAAGTCACCTCCCGCGTGACATCCGCCATCGCCCCGCCCGACTGCGGCTGACTGATCAACAACTGCTGTGAGGCTCGATGACCGTGCAGAGCGACCTCGGCCGGCTCGACACGAAACGAAGCTGTCGGTTCAGCCGCGAACAACACTGTTGGGAACAACGCAAGAATCAGGGCGATTCGGAAAAGATCAACTCGCATGGCAGTAACGACTCGGTGATTGAGAATTTGATGGCTGACGAAAAATTGAAAAACGGGTTTGAACAGAAGCTCGCGAAGGTCGCAAAGGAAAACGAATGAAAACAAAGAGAATTGTCTGACTGAGTCCGTTCAATTGCTTCCGTCTTCTGCTTCCTGTTTTTCCTTCGCGTTCTCTGCGACCTTCTGTTCAAATCCAACTTGTCGATTTACCGATCGGCCCCGTGCAGGATCATTCGAGAAACGCCGTCAACCAGCTTCATTTCGTGAAAGTTGATCACCAAACCCAACGGGATATTCAACAGCTTCATGTAGCTCAGCAATGTCGCCTTGTGAATCGGGTGGACTTCTTGGACGGCCTTGAGTTCCAACAGCAGACAGTTTTCAACCAACAAGTCGAATCGCAGTTCTTCCTCGAAGACTTCGCCTTTGTAATCGATCTGCACTTTCTGCTGTCTCACAACCTTGATGCTACGGATTTCCAATTCGCGCATCAGACATTTTTCGTAAATGCTCTCCAGCAGGCCGGGACCAAGGATTCGATGAACTTCGATAGCAGCACCAATGGCTTCATGAGTGAGTTTGTCCGCTTTTTCAAATTGTGGATGCATTGGGAAACCCTTTTGAACAGAAGGTCGCAAAGGACGCGAAGTGAAACAGGCTGCGCCTGACCAAAACAACTTAGAAGTGGTCCAGCATCGACTCCACTCAAGCCACCTGAGCAACTCCTAAATCCACAACTGGTCCCTTTGTCTTTACCTCAGACCTTCGCGTTCTCTGCGACCTTCTGTTCAAACTCCGTCCTTATTTCCCTCCGACAGTTGCAGGCTTTTTGATTTCAATCGGGATGTTCGGCAGATTTAAACTCTCTTCGTACTTACCCACGAAACCGGCCACTTGCTGTCGAAGGTTGTGGCGACCGGGGTTCAGCTTCGGATCAGCTTTGAGTTCCACCTCGACGGACGCGACCCCTTTCGGGATCGTGACCGTTTCAGGAAACGTGAACCCCGACTGCGGGCCGAGTGTGAAGGTCACCGAGCCATCGAACGTGGCGACTCGATTGGCGAGCAACTTCACTTTCACGGTGCCACCAGGATCGGTGGTCGGCAACTCCGGCTCGATCGTCGGCTTGAACGCGCTCTGCACTTCGAGCGTGAAGGTGCGGATCAGATTGACTCGATGGCCGTTGACGTCTGCGGTCGCTGTGAGATCAACGCGGTGCTTCGCGAGGTTCGTGAGGATGCGATTGAAGAACGTGCCGGAGGCGGTCAATCGCTCTGCCGTAGCTGGTGTGAATCTCGCATAGACTTGGTTGCGTTCTTCCGTCTCAACACCGATCTGGCCACCGGTGACTTTGAACGTGATCGGCGACGTGAAGCCGGCACTGCGCTTCGTCACGATCGGGAACTCGGCGGTCTGGTAGCGCGTAAGCTGAATCAGCGATTCCGGCAGTTCGATTTCAAACGGCGGAGGTGGCGTGATCATCAGCGAGATCTGGTTTGTGAGTGACGGCGGCAAGTGCCGTTGATCCTCACGCAGCGCATACGGGATCAAGTCCACGTTCTTGAGCTGTCGATCGACCAGCGGTTTTGTCTTCGCACTCGTAGTGACTTGATTCATCGAGTCTTTTCCTTCGGCTGCATCTTTCGCTTCGACTGCATGAATGCGGTCACTACGAGCGATGACCTGCAACGTAAACAGTCCTTCGGGCGTCGCTGGCGCGGCAATGACCCGGCCCACGAACTCGGTGACTCCGGCGGGGATCACGTTGGGTTCCAGCGTTACGCCAGCCGGAGCACCGCGAAGTTCGAGAAGGATCTCGCCATTGAACTCCGTGCGAGTCACCTTCAGCACGAGCGGCTGATATGTGCCTTGCGGAACCGTGAGCTCAGCCGCTTCGGCCAGCAACTGAATCTGCGGGCCACCTGCTTTGACTTCAATGCGATAGGCAAACTCCGGACCACCGTCGCGCGCGAGGTCGCGGACTTGCAAGCGATACGTACCGGCCTTGTCCGCTTTGAATTCAAAACTGCCTTCGTCGAGTTCGGTGTCGTCCACACGCCGCGCCTCGCGGCCATCGGCATTGAATAACACCAGCTCCAAATCCGCGGCGGAACCGATCGTGCGAGCAACGCCTTGGATGCTGAGCTTCTGATCTTTGACCAACTCGAACGCAAACCAATCGACGTCACCCGGCTTGCCGAGCACTCCGTTCAAGGTCGCAGGGACTTTCGCGGCAACGAGAGTCGCGGTCTCTAACGTGTCGTTCGGTTCGACTTCCACCGCCGCCGGCATGTCGCTGACTGCGAGCGGGATCCAAGTCGCGGGGCCGCTGGGTGAATGTCGGACCTCCTGAAAGAAACTGCCGAGCGACCGATCCGCCACGAACTGAACCGGCAATTGCAGTCCGGCAACCTGCGGAAACGTGAGCGTGGTTGGCTCGCCCATCCGCACCGACGACGGAACGGACACGCGGGCTTCTGGGAAGTCACCCATTCGCAAGACGTAGTGCCATGTCGGATGCCCCTCGAACCGCGAGTCGCGGACTTCGACGGTGTATGTCCCGGCCTCAGCAAACGTGTGAGCGAACCGGCAATCGAAGAACAGGCCGACGGAGTTATCGCACTCGGCGACCACTTTGCCTTTCGCATCGCGAACTCGCACGAGCGGGTCGTAGTCTTTGCCGAGCCGATTGCCGATGACCTCGAACGCGACGCGCTGGCCTTTCTCGACGGTGATCGAATAGCGGTCGACCGTCGCCGGGCGGCAACGCGCGGTGATGCAGGCTGGTAATTTGACCGGCTGTATCGTGAGCGGCACGGCGCTAGCCGCCGGTGTCGTCGTCGGCGAATTACCGGCGGCTAGCGCCGTGCCGCTCACGAGATCGCCGGTTGAATTTCGCGTCACCGGCAACTCATCGGCTAAAAACAAATGCACGTTGCTCAACCCGCTGCGAGTCGCCAGCCGCAGGCCGTACAAGCCGAGCGGTGCTTGAGCGGACAACTCCACATCGAACACCGCTTTGGTCGCACTGCTCGCCTCGACCGGTCGAACGCGAAACAGGTCTGCCGGTAATGAACTCCACAAACTCAAGGCTTCGGAGGTCTCGCTGCCGAGCACTTCGATGCGATTGACTACTCCGCGCTGCATGACCGGCGGGGAAAGCTGTTCGATGAAGGCTTGCGAGAATGCCAAGTTCGACCAGCCCAATGCGAGGCACATCGCCAACAGCAGTCGCCGTTGAGAGGACGTCAGAGCGTGTGGAATCGCGAGGCCACAGTTCATCGTGTGCTCATTCTGTTGCTTACGGCTTGAGGTCCGGGACGCCGATGCGGCGGCCGTACATTCGGGCGAGGTCGTTGTGAGTCAGTTGGAAAGCTTGCTGGAGCGATTCCTCTTCGGAAACTCCCTCTTTGATCCCCACGAAGTACCTGCGGAACTTATTCGGGTCGATTTCGAGCAAGATGCCGACGATGCTCGATGCCATGCCATATTGATCCCCGGAAATCTGCTTGGCCTCGAAAAAGCCATCCAACGTTCGTTGCTGTTGAACCAGTTGTGCCGACTTCGCTTGGCGGGCCGAAAGGTTGTTGTTCTTCACAATGCGATTCGCGATCCAGTCGGCCATCCCTTCGTTCAGCCACGACGGAGCGCGCAGGTTCGAGCGGTATCGAGCGACGAACCCATGCGAGGTCTCGTGGACAAGTGCGGCAGCGAAGTGTGTCGTCAAATCTCCTTTCCAGGCGGAGATGACGACCTGACCGTCGTTTTGAGCATGACAAATCCCCTGCGACTTTTCGGGATCTTGGGTGTTCTTCAGCGTCTCGATTTCAAACCGCAGAAAGTCCGCCTGTTTCTGAAACGTGGCGACGATGCACTTCCCGGCCCAGATGTTTTTGCCCACAGGAATCGCGAAGGCTCGGCACATCTCGTCGTACAGCGAGTCGAGATATTTCAGATACTGCTGAGCCGACGCAGGGTCGAGGTCAGTGATCAGCAGGTAATACTTTGTCTCGACGACCTTCAGCGGGGTCTGTGGAAACTGCTTTTGGACAGAGGTGAGGAACTCTTTCCCTTTGGCGACTCGATCGGCTTGCTCGTCGGCAGAGAGGTATTCCCAGAACTTCCCCCCTTGTTTGAAGACTCGGCGTTCCATCTCTTCCGACTGCTTCAGCCGAGCCGCTCGCTGTTCGTAATCCACGACCAACAGCCGCGACTTGCGATCGAAAGAGAGATCGAGCGGGATGTCGTCCACAAAGATCTCTTCAATGCTGGCGGCCGGGTATGCCTTCGGAGCCGCGTTCCCGGAACGGACTTTCAAATTGAGGATGCCGACCGGATCGCTACGAGTTTCGACCGACGTCACCTGCACGCTGGTCAGGAACTGATCGTTATTGAGTTGCAGATCGATTCGCCGATTGAGCAGGTCGGTGATCTCCGGAGCCTGTCGCGTGGAGACCAGGACAATTCGCAGGTCATCAGACGACTCGATCTTGATCGTCGGTACTTTCATTCCGCCGGGAGACGTCTCGCGAATGACTCCCGTGACCTCGACGTTCTTGTTCCAGAAGTGCAGGTTCGGTTTCTCGATGCCGTCCTTGCGATACACCTCCAGGATGTCGGGAGGCAGGATCACTTGCAGATTGCCCGGCTCCTTCCAGTCCTTCGCCGAATTAAGCGTCTGTGACTCACCCGCTCCGCCGATGGACGTCACGAACATCCGCACTCGAACCCTCTGGCCGACATGATCGAGTCCTTTGGAAGGCTCGATCTCGATGAATTTGGACTCGGCGGCGGGCTTGGGTTCCGCAGAGGCTTCGACAATTCGAATGCCCTCCAACGACGAAACCAGAATCGAGGCTCGCTTCATTCCTCCCGGATTGATGGCCTTCACGACGCCGGTCACCACGACCTTCTTTTTCGCGAAGTGCTTTGGAATCTCGGCGATCCCTTTCTCCTTGAGTGCCATCTGCACCGCCGGGCTGAGATGGACCATCAAGCAATCCGGCTCTTTCCACGATTCGCGCGAATTCAGCTCAAACGACTCGCCGGCTCGTCCCATGCTGGCCACCGTGAAGGTGACTCGAACGGCCTCACCGACGTGCTCCAATCCTTTGGCCGGGTCGATCTCCGCCTGCCCGAACACCGCGGAGACCAGCAACATCCAAACGCCAAGAACACGGCCCACCAAGCCGATACAACCGCTCGTCGCGTGAGGCCAGCGTCGTCTTGGAGTGATCGCCATGAGCTGTCTTCTGTCGCCGTTCAAGAAAAGCCGAGGCAAGACGACAGGATTTGTCATGCCTTGCCGATCAAGATAGAGTGCCACACCCATCGGGCAGGTTTGATGGCTGAGCATGGTAATCCGCCGGAGTGACGAACGCATCCGGGTTGTTCTGGGAGTCACCGCATGTTGAGTTTGCTGGGACCAAGGTTTCCGACCGCGAACGGGCTGACTCGCCGCGAGATGATTCGCGTCGGCGGCCTCTCGATGAGCGGCGTGGCGCTGAGCGATCTCCTGGCTCGCACGTCGTCCGCAAAGCCGACGGAGAACACGAAGCGCGGCCCCGGATTCGGTAAAGCCAAGCGCTGCATCCTCCTGTATTTATCTGGAGGTCATCCTCAGCATGACATGTTTGATCCAAAACCGGATGCGCCGATCGAGATTCGTGGTGAGTTCGAGACGATCGCGACCTCGGTTCCCTCGATCCGCTTCGGCGAGCATTGTCCGTTGTCGGCCAAGTTGATGGACCAGATGGCGTTGATCCGCTCGATGAACCACACGCACAACGATCATGGCCGTGGTTCCTATTGGATGTTTACCGGAGCCATGTATCCCGGTTCGGTTCCCGATGTGAATTCGATGTCGCGAGCGGACATGCCGCACCTCGGCTCGTGCATGTCGAAGATCGCTCCTGGCCAAGGCCCGATGTTCCCCTTCATCATCGTGCCGCATCGCATGGACGTGGCCGGAGGTCGCCGAGCGGGTCAGTTCGCGGGAATGCTCGGTCCGAAGTACGACCCGATGCTGACGGGCGGCAATCCCAACGACGACAACTTTCGGCTGGAACATATCCCGCTCGTGCCGAACGAAGACCCGACCGTGATCCGTCGCCGAGTCGGCCTCGTTGATCAACTCAATCAGCAAGTCGAGTACCTCCGCGACGGCGCGCTGGCTCAGTCGCTCAAAGATAATCAATCAAAGGCGCTCGACGTCGTCGGTTCCGAGTCCGTGCGTCGCGCGGTCGATCTGTCGCTCGTCGATGCTGAGACTCGCGAGCGATATGGCCGAAACTTGTTCGGCCAGTCGGTACTGCTCGGCCGACGATTGCTGCAAGCCGGCACGCGGCTGGTGCAATGCAACTGGCAGCGGACTCAAGGCAAGAACGGTTTCGCCTGGGACACTCACTGGAATAACTTCACCGCTCTGAAAGAAGAACTGATCCCGGCCTACGATCGCGCGTTCTACGCGCTGATGACCGATTTGGCCGCGACCGGTGAGCTTGCCGAGACGCTGGTCATCGTCGCTTCCGAGTTTGGTCGTTCGCCGAAGGTCACACTGAAGAACGGTGGCCGCGAGCATTGGCCCGAACTCTACAACGTGCTGTTCGCCGGATCTGGTATTCAAGGCGGGCAGACTTACGGAGCCTCGGACAAGCTCGGCGGATATCCGGCCGAGAATCCGGTCGGCCCGGCCGATTTCGTGGCTACGATCTATCACATGCTCGGCATTGACCCGCACACGGAACTGCACGACCATCAGAATCGCCCTTTCCAACTGACGAAGGGCGATCCGTTCCCTTTACTGATGAGCTGATCCTTCGCTCGTAGCCGCACTCGCCAGAGTGCGGGTTACCCGCGTTCTGGCGAACGCAGTTACATCAACCCCGCCTTCGGAACCCTGCCATGCTGACAATTCTAGGACGTCCCACCGACAACGAAACGAGCTTTTGCGACGGGCTTTCGCGTCGATCCTTTCTGACGATCGGCGGCTTTGCGTTGGGAGGACTCGCTCTTCCAAACGTCTTACGAGCGGAGAAAGAAGCCCACACGGGTTCGTCGCATAAGGCAATTATCAACATCTACATGCCCGGAGGTCCTTCGCATGTGGATCTCTGGGATTTGAAGCCGGATGCTCCCGCTGAAATCCGTGGCGAGTTCCGGCCGATCGCGACCAACGTACCCGGCATCGAGATCTGTGAACTGTTCCCGCGCATGGCGCAGATGATGGATAAGTTCGTGCCAGTGCGGTCGATCTCGGACGCGGATGGGTTGCACGACGGCTACCAGTGCATGACCGGCCGCCGCAAATCGGATCGCAAGCCCCCGGGAGGCTGGCCGGCCGCCGGTTCATGGATCTCGAAGCTGCAAGGCCCCACCAACGGAGCCGTGCCGCCGAACGTCGCGCTCATGTACACGGTCGGCAATCGCACTTGGGGCGAGCCGGCCGACGGCGGATTCCTGGGAGTGGCTCAGACGCCGTTCAATCTGCTCGGCAACAAAGCCCGCAGTTCGCCAGAAGGAATGGTGCTGAAGGGAATCTCGCTGGAGCGTCTACAAGACCGCGATCAATTGATGAAGTCGTTCGACGGCTTCGTCCGCGCGGCGGACAGCCGGGGCGTCATGGAAAGCGTCGATGTCTACACGCAGCAGGCACTCGGCATCCTGACCACGTCGAAGCTGGCCGAGGCTCTCGACCTCTCGAAGGAAGACCCGCGCGTGCTGGCTCGGTACGGCAAGAGTGATGAGAAGTTCCAGCGTGACGGCGCGCCGCGCATGATCGAGAACTTCTGTGTCGCACGGCGCTTGGTCGAAGCGGGAGCACGTTACGTCTCACTGAACTACAGCCGTTGGGACTGGCACGGCGGAGACGGCATGAACTTCCCGATGTCTCGCGAGGAATTCCCGCTGCTCGATCAAGGCTTGTCCGCTCTCGTGACCGACCTGCACGAACGGGGTTTGAACAACGACGTCTCGGTGGTCGTCTGGGGCGAGTTCGGCCGGACCCCGAAGATCAACAACAACAACTCGCGCGATCACTGGCCGCAAGTGTCGTGCGCGATGCTGGCGGGCGGCGGCATGAAGACCGGCCAAGTCATCGGCCGCACGAACCGCAAGGCCGAGCATGCCGTCGAGCGGCCGGTCAAATTTCAAGAGGTCTTCGCCACGCTCTACAAGTGCGCGGGTCTCGATGTTGGCCGCGTCCGGATCTTCGACGGTGCGGGCGTCCCACAGAACCTCGTCGATGACGGCATCCACCCGATGCGCGAATTGGTTTAGAAGTAGGATGGGCACTCTTGCCCGTCGCATTTCCAGGACAGCAGGACATCGCGCCATGTTGACCTCGTTCGAGCGACAGGCCGGAATACTGCGGCAGCGTCGCGAATTGTTGCGGTGCGGTGGTGGTTTGGTCGTCGCGGCGACGGGTTGGCCATCGGCATTGGAGGGCGCGACGGATCGAACCACGGGCCAGGCGCGGTCGTGCATCCTGGTCTATTTGCTCGGTGGTCCTCCGCATTTGGACATGCTGGATTTGAAGCCGGAAGCTCCACAGGAAGTGCGCGGGCCATTCGCTCCGATCGCGACCAACGTGCCGGGTGTGCAAATCTGCGAACTGCTGCCACGGTTGGCGAAGAACGCGGACAAGTTTGCATTGATCCGCTCGGTCAGCCATCCAAACAGCAATCACACGCCGATGATCTACTACACGCTGACGGGCCGACCGACCGCACAGCCGTTGGTCGATAACGACATCCGCCCGCCGCAGCGCAGCGACTTTCCACATGTCGGATCGGTGCTGGCCAAATTCAAAGCCGCGCCCAGTTCGCTGCCGGGCTACATCGCTCTGCCCGAACTGGCGATTCGCAGCAGCTCGAAAGGGGAGTTCAAGCGGGCACGCAGTCCCTTGCGCGGCGGTGCTGCGGGTTTTCTGGGAACACGATTTGATCCGCTGACCGTCAACGGCGAGCCGGGGACGCGTGAAGCGATTCCCGCGCTGGCATTGCCCGATCGAGTTTCATCGGATCGCTTAGACTCGCGGGCGGCGTTGCTGTCTTTGCTCGATCAACCGGCGCGGTCTGTGGCCGCGCGAGCGATGCACGAGTTCCAACAGCAAGCGGTCTTACTGACCGGTGCCGCCAACCGTGACACGCTCCCCGCGTTCTCGCTGGACGATGAACCGGCCGAATTGCGCGACCGATACGGACGCCATCGCTTCGGGCAGACCATGTTGCTGGCGCGACGGTTGGCTGAAGCGGGCGTTCCGATGGTCTCGATTCACTTCAATGAGATGACCGTCTGCGACGGCTGGGACACGCACAGCAAAAACTTCGACGCGCTGAAAAGCGAACTGCTGCCGATGGTCGATCAATCGCTGTCCGCGCTCTTGGAAGACCTCGACCAGCGCGGCCGTCTGGACGAGACGTTGGTCGTCTGTCTGGGCGAGTTCGGTCGCACTCCAAAGATCAATGGCAACGCGGGCCGTGATCATTGGGGTGACTGCGGCTCAGCGTTATTGGCGGGTGGCGGCATTCGTGGTGGGCAAGTCCTGGGTGCGTCCGATCGCATCGGAGCTTATCCGGTCTCGGACAAAGTGGACCCCGTCGATATTCATGCCACGCTCTACCACTGTCTGGGCTTGGAGCCTGACTGCAAGATCCACGACGAACTCCAGCGTCCTTGGGAAATCTCCACCGGCCGGGTGCTCACGCGATTGCTGTAAGATTGAGCTCACACCGTCACGGATTCGTCTCGCTTGCGCGGGCTGAATTCGAGAGTGACGGACTCGATGCGCAAAGCGGCTCGGTGTGATTCGCTCTTGGGAAGCGTCAATGGGCCGGGCGACTTTTTCTCGACCACGATGGCGACGCCTAGACCATTGCCAATCGCGAAATTCGATCCCCCGACTGTCGAGCCAAGGAAGCGATCCAGTTTGAAAGTCTCGGTCTTGCCGAACGACGGGCGAAATTCCGCAGAGGCCAACTCGCTGACGGTGCGGGAGTCTTTGTTGATGTTCTGAAATCGGAACAGGACGAGGCGGCAGTTCATATTCGCGAGGAACGTCTTGTCGAACTCATCGGCGGAGGAACCGACTCCGGTGGCTTTGATGGTCAATGAGTAGTGACCGCCGCGAGCGCTGCGAATCTCTTGTGCGAGCAGCGCTCGCGAACCGTGTGCGATAACCGAACCCGCCGAGTCTTCTTCCAGACCGTAGCCCATGCAGACGGTCGCGTTTTCTTTGCGGACGGAGAAGCCAGCAGCGATCTCTTTGGTCCAGATGGGGACCGCTCGCCAACCCTTGTCGCGCGAGGGTGGCGCGGGAGCGACCAACGGAAGATCGGATTTGAAATCAGTGTCCAGCAGCAGGCTGGCATCGAACGGAGGTACGAGGGCCGGATCACCTTCGGATTTGCACAGTTCAACCTTGGCCGGCGAACTGGCCAGCATGGCCGCGATCGGTTCGCCCTTCGTGACCGGATGCGGTCGGTTTAGGTTGTCAGGGAAGAAACCGTTCGGGTCGATGCCCAGCAGATGAAACATCGTGGCCGTCAGGTCGCCACCGGTGAATGGCGAGGTCGCCGGATACGCGCCGTTCTTGTCGCTGGCTCCGATCACTTGCCCGCCACGAATGCCGGCTCCGGCCATCGCGAAGCTGAAGACGTGGCCCCAGTGATCGCGGCCTCCGTTGGCGTTGATCTTCGGAGTCCGTCCGAACTCGCCAATCATCACAACCAGCGTTTCATCGAGCAAGCCGCGGTCAGTCAGGTCATCCATCAGCGCGGCGAAGGTGACGTCGAACTGGGGGCAGAGGTTGTCTTGAAGTCGATCGGCGTTGAGGGCGTGCGTGTCCCACAGCGGGTTATCGACGGCGTTGTCTCCGGGATCGCGAGCCCAATTGACGTGGACTAATCGCACGCCCGCCTCGATCAGCCGCCGAGCCAGCAGGCAGGATTGCCCCCAAGTATACCGGCCGTAGCGATCACGAGTCTTGTCAGATTCTTTGCTGAGATCGAACGCCGCTCGCGCGCCGCCATTGGTCACTAACTCGAACGCCTGTTGTGAGAGCCGATCCCAGGCTGCGACCGATCCACCGCGCAGTGTTTCATCGAAGCGACCTTCAAGTTGCTTCAAGACATCGCGGCGACGATCGACTCGGATCTTGGTGACGTCGCCGATCAGACGCAGTCCTTCGATCTCGTAATCGGGAAGCGCCGGGTCGCCGACGAACCGCTCCGGTTCCCACAACTTGCCGAGGAACCCCGCCGTCTGCCCGGCCGGAGTCACATTGTCGTTGAGCCGCATCATGTCTGGAATCCAGACCGATGTCAGAGCGGGCAGCTTCTCGCTCGGCTTGAGCATCTTCACGATCGAGCCGAAGTACGGCCAATCGTTCGGCTTGATCTGCCGCGCGCTCCCCGGTCCATACGGATAACCGGTCAGCAGCCAGTAGCCGCTCACATCGTGGTTGTCGTCGCGCGTCGAGAGCGATCGCACAACCGCCAGCTTGTCGGCATAGCACGAGGTGCGCGGCAGCAGTTCGCAGAACTGAATTCCGGGGACGTTCGTTGCGATCGGTTTGAACGGACCACGAATCTCGACAGGGGCATCCGGTTTTGGATCCAGCGTTTCATGCTGAGGAGGACCACCTTGAAGCCAGAGAAAAATGAGGTTCTTCGCCTTACCGAACGTCGATCCCAATTCCCCCGCCAACTTCGGAGCCGGACCGATCGACACCGCTGGTGTTTCTGCCGCGCGTAACAAGTGGGGAAGCGAAACTCCCAATGCGCTCAAGCCTCCGACGCGCAGCAATTCGCGGCGAGCAACTCGTTCGGTCGACGAGAGTGATTGGTCGAGTAGGGAAAACATGGTTGCTTTCGGTGTTATTGTCTTTGTCCGTAGTCACCTTGCATCAGGCCCGCGAATGACAAGTCCTCATCAAGATCGGGCCAGTGCAGGCCAAAGGGAGACGCCTCAATGTTGTTGAGTTGCTGCGGCGTTCCGTCAGCGAGGCGTGGATTGTCAGCGACTGGAAAGCGAATCTGAGCGTCGCTTTTCATAATCACCACAATGTGCCCGTTCTGATAGACGGCGCTTTTGAGTTGGTCAACCAAGGTGTTCATGCCACTTCTCCAAGATCAAATCTCTGAATTCCTCGGCCAGTTCTTGAGCCTTGGACAACTCGTTCAGCTTCATATTTTGCGATTCCCGAAGCTCGACCAAGTCTTCCACATTGAACACCGCTTCGCCATCTCCGTGCCGCACATGAACGTGAATCGGTCGATGGTCGTTGCTGTAGAAGAAAAACTTGTAGCCATTCTTTTCAAAGACCTTTGGCATCGTGCCTCTCACGGAAGAATCGTTAGCCGAAACGGATCGGTTCGCCATGATAGATGTGGTGGGGGCGATCGACTTCGTCTTTCCAGGCGGCGGTGTCGGGGATTCCCAAAGCGTGATAGATCGTGGCGGCGAGGTTTTCCGGAAGCTGTGCATCGGCGGCCGGGTACGCGCCGTTCTTGTCAGAGGATCCAACCACGACGCCACCGCGAATGCCGCCGCCGGCGATGAAGACGGACTGAACCGCACCCCAGTGATCGCGGCCGACCATTTTGCTTGCGCCACCGCCGGCGTTGATCCGCGGAGTACGACCCATTTCGCCACACATCACGATCAGCGTTTCATCGAGTAGTTCCAGCGATTGAAGATCATCCAGCAATGCTGAGAGGCCACGGTCGGTCGGCGGGAGCAGGCAATCGCGCAGCAACGGGAAATTGTTTTCGTGGGTGTCCCAAGACTCGTTGTTGCCGAGGTTCACTTGAATCAGATTCACTCCCGCCTGCACCAGTTGCCGAGCCATCAGCAGTGACCAGCCGAAGGCATTGCGTCCGTAGCGATCGAGCGTTTGCGGATCGGCGTTGTGGACATCGAACGCGCGTTGCACGCTGGTGTCGGTGAGCAACGAGATCGCGGCTTGACGATGTCGATCAAACGACTCGACCGACGCGGCCTCTTCCAATTCGTGACGTTGCTGGTCGAGCAATCCGCGCAAGCTATCGCGGTCGGTCAATCGCGAGCGGCTCAGTCCTTGAGGCAAGCTGAGGTTCGGGGATTGAAAGGTGAGATTCGGATTTCGCTCACGGCCCCGGACGAAGTGGAATTCGTAGTCGGGATACGCTCCGTAAGACTTCGCGTTATAGGGCGAGGCTTCGATGAACCACGGATCGCGGTGGCTTCCCATCAAGCCGCCGAACTGACCGGGGAGGACTCGTCCCGTGTTATGAATCAGGCGTTCCGGCAGCACGATCGCTGGCGGCAAATTGTTGTTGCGTCGCGGCAGAGCATTGCCAACTACGGAGGCGATCGACGGCCAATCGGTCGATTGTGGTTTGCTGGGGTTGTAACCCACCGGCATCGGAGTGCGGCCGGTGAGGATTGATGTGTGACCTTGCGAGTGTTCGTTGTACGGCGTCGTCAGCGAGCGAATCAGGCTCCACTTGTCGCTGCGAGCGGCCAGCATCGGCAGGTGCTCGCAAATCTGCGTCCCCGGCGTTCGTGTGGGGATCGGATTGAACTCGCCACGAATCCCAGCCGGGGCGTCCGGTTTTGGATCCAGGCTGTCATGTTGAGTCATTCCTCCGGACAAAAAAATGAAGATGGCCGACTTCGCCGCGCCGCCGGTCGGAGTCGTCAACGCTCCATCTGCGGCCCGCAGCGCCGAGACATGATTCATCCCCAGTCCGAGCAGACCGATGCTTCCCGCTTGAATCACCGTCCGCCGCGAAAGACTCTCATGAGCGACGTTGCTGTCCAGCGAACGTCTGGCGAATCGAGCGTCTGTTAGGGGCATGTCATGGTCTCCAACGAGAACGACCGAATGGGGCGGGCTGCGGGGAGTGTCGAAGTCGGCAGGCAACTCAATCATCGGCCAAGTCCGATGTGTCGGGCGACATTGGACTGCTGAAATCGCTCTGAGTCAACGCGGCACTTCCGCAGCGTCCGCTCAACCGTAGCGGAGTTCGGTGCGGATGCCTCGCAGATCCATTTCGTATTCGATCTCGGCGATCGGCGGCCGGCTGAAGTGCCAGGTTGTGCCGTGAATGCTGGCGGGACCGAGGCGGCCCAAGAGGATCTCTGGCAACAACGGCGTCAGTGAGTGAGCCGTATAAACATTGACGGTGCTGACCAAAGACCAGTCCGCGCCGAGTCCTCGCAGTCGAGTCTCCATCAAGTCCATGACGAACTGAGCTTTGATCGCCAAGCCATCGGGCGACGTGTTGCCGAGAGCGATGATTCCTTCCCTCGACAGGATTCCTTCTGGCAACTCACCGGCACCCGCGACCACAAACGTGGGTGATTGATGGCCGGGACAGGCTCGCGTGAACGAGAAGCCGTACAGCGCCGGCTCACTGGGCGGGTTGATGACCGGTGCCACGTTCGTCCGAGCGACCGGATTCACCCCTTCCACGAACAGTCCCCAATGTTGCAGGATGGCCGCGTACTCGGCGTTGAAATCGGCGAAGCCTTGGAAGCTGAAGGGACTCGGCGACCGCAATTCGATCGCACAAAGCGCGGTCTTCGGTCGTCCTTCCGCAGCGAGATAGGCCGCGATCTTCTCGAACCCTTCGCGATACGAGACAGGCCGCTGAAGCGTGACATGCACGATCTCGAAGCCGGGGCAGGAGACGACTCCGCACGAGTACGGTGCGATGCCTGGCAGGAAGCGATAGTTCCCCGTGGGATGATTGGTGATTGGCATACGGAATCCTTTCTCACCGCCACGGTATCAAACGCACTCTGCGTTGCCAAAGAGTGGCCGGTCGTACTCGCAAGGCTGGCCAATTTGTGAAATTGGGTGGCACGTCCTGACCATCGGGAAGGACGTGGGAATCTCGATCAACACGGAAAACCACGCCCTTCCCGATGGTCAGGGACGTGCCACCCGTGGCAGCAAACTCAACTCAAATCGAACTTCTATCCAGCCGTGGTCGCACTCGACGAGGCGGAGATTCATTGCCATTTCTGTTTCACAGCTCCAAAGTTTCAAAACATTGGATGTCAGTGAGATCGCCGTACCGCGACCGTTAGGGAGTGGCCTGTCATCGACATCGCTGGCCGCTCCCTGACGGTCGCGGTACGGATTTGAAATCGCTTCGACTTAATCTGAGAGGCACTCCATGCGACGATTTTGGCGATCCGTTGGACTGATGGCGTTGGCCGTCATCACGATGTTGTCGGAAGTGACACTCTTAACCGCGCTGCATGCTGCCGAGGTTGCCAAGCCGAATATCCTGCTGATCGTGGCGGATGATCTTGGCTGGAGCGATGTCGGTTGGCATGGCGGATTCGGCAAGACGCCGCACATGGACAAGCTGGTTCGCGAAGGGGTCGAGCTGGATCAGCATTATGTGCAGCCCGTTTGCACGCCGACGCGCACGGCCTTGATGAGCGGCCGATATCCCGGTCGGTTCGGGCCGCAAGCGCTCGCGCCGAGCAACCTGCGAGCGATGCCGTTGGGGACCGTGACGCTGGCCTCGGCGTTGAAGTCCGTGGGCTACAGCACCTATCAGTCGGGCAAGTGGCATCTGGGCGCGCGTAGCGAATGGGGACCGAATGCGTTCGGCTTCGATCATGGATATGGCACTCTGACCGGCGCGGCCGATCCGTGGACGCACAAGTATCGCCAAGGCAATCCCTACGAGAACACCTGGCATCGCGACGGCAAACTGTTCCACGAAGAAGGGAACGCCACCGAACTGGTCGCGGCGGAAGCTCTGCGTCGCATCGAGGAAAAGAAATCGCCGTGGTTCGTCTACGTTCCCTTTCACGCGGTCCACACGCCGGTGGATGCTCCGGAGGAATACAAGCGGCTCTATGACGGCGTGAAGTTTCACGATGACCCGGAGAAGCACGACTCGCGGCTGCGCATGGCCGCGATGATTTCGCAGCTCGACACGAAGATCGGCCAGTTCGTCGCCGCGTTGGAGAAGACCGGCCAGCGAGACAACACGCTCATCGTCTTCACCAGCGACAACGGCGGGATCGAGTCGCTGAAGAACAACTATGTCGGCAAAGTGGGGCACTCGCCGCTTAACAGCGAAAACGATCCGCTGCGCGGTCAGAAGAACACGCTTTACGAAGGAGGTATTCGTGTCTGCGCCTTCGCCAACTGGCCGGGCCGGCTGGCCCCGCGCAAGTTCAGCACACCCATGCATGCGGTGGACTGGTTTCCGACGCTCGCCAGCCTTGTCGGCTATGACTCCCGAACCGATCTGAAATGGGACGGCGTCAATCAGTGGCCAGTGCTCATGGGGAAGTCGAAGCCCCATGTGGAACGAACGATCTACATCGCCATGCGAAACGGCGGCCGAGTGCTGCGTCACGGCGATTGGAAACTGCTCGTGCCGAGCAAAGGGGATCCGCAACTTTTCAACCTCGCCGCCGATCCGTATGAAAAGGACGACCTCGCTGGCTCACAACCTGACAAGCTGGCTGACTTGCAGAAGCGGCTCGCCGAGCAACGAGCCAAGGACAACCCGCAGCTCCCGGCGGATCTGGCGGGGCTGCCAGAATGAGTTTCTCGCGTCTCGCGGAATCTCATTTCTTCGGACCGGCCCAAATCTCCGTGAGAAGCTGGAACAGTTCGGGTTCGGCTTCTTGGAGTTCAGCGCGGTTGAAGGGGAAGAAGTCGTTGACGCCGAAGAACGACTCGGTCATCTCGGCGAAGAACTCCTTTTCGTTGGTCAGGCCGTAATGCTTCACACGCTTGCCGTTGTAGAGCAGTGCCGAGTCACCGTGTCCGCTCGCCTTGAATTTCTCGTGAGCCGCCTTGATGCGCGGCTCGTCGAAGCTCAGCTTTTGATCGTGGTAGGCGTGAGCCAGTTCGTGCAGGATCACCCACGGTTGCTCGTTGATGTTGCGCCGCGTCTGGACGTCGGCAGCGCGCGGCAGATGGACGCACTTCGCCAGGTCCGCCGGAAATCCATTCGCCTTCAGCCAACCGGCATCGGGGTGATACTGCATGGCCCCCAGCTTGCCGCAGCTCAGATCGAGCACAATCGTGACCTCCTGCAAGTCCTTCACTCGTTCGGCTGGCACGACCGCTTTGATTTCGACGAGCTTGGCCTCGAGGAATCGGAGTGCCTTCGCACCGAGCGCCGCATCGGGCGCTTCACCCAGCAAGCGGTCATCCACGCGAATCGTCCAGCCTTCGAGTTCTTTCACGGAGCGAGATGTCGGCTGCGGCGGCTCGGCCGCATTGACCGCAGTGGTTAGCCAGCAAGAGATGGCGAGAATCAGGTTGAGTTTCATGTATTACCAATCGTGTTGAAGTCAGACTGTGAGCGAAATAGCGTTAGCCACCGGTGTCGCGGAATCGATTGTCCAATCCATAAACCGGCGGCTCGCGCCTTGCCGCTCACTCGCTCAGGCAACGTATCCAACATTGGGCCGTGAAACGAGGCCGCATGTAAACGCCCTCACGGACAATCGAGGATTGGTACCAATGGCGAATCATCTGCGATAGTTTGAGGGCGAGTTGTCCACGCGACAAACGAAGGGAACGGCAGAATGACGTTGATCGGAATTCAAAACATCACGAAGCGGTTCGCGGGGACGGTCGCATTGCAGGGCGTCTCGTTGGAGATCGCGGCCGGCGAACTCCACGCGATCGTCGGCGAGAACGGGGCCGGCAAGAGCACACTGATGAAAATCCTCAGCGGCGTCATCACCGAATATGACGGCGAACTGCGGTTGCGTGGCGAGCCGGTTCGTTTCACAAGCACTCGCGACGCCGAAGCGGCGGGTGTCAGCATCATTCATCAAGAGTTGAATCTCGTCGAACAGCTTTCGGTCGCGGCGAACATTTTTCTTGGCCGCGAGCTGCGCGGCGCGTTCGGATTGCTTGATGAATCCTCTGCGCGGCAAGAGGCGGCGGAGTTGTTTCGGCAGCTCGGCTGCCGGCTTGATCCCGATCAGCGGGTCGGCGAGTTGCGGGTCGGCGATCAACAGTTGGTCGAGATCGCGAAGGCTCTGTCGAAACGAGCCGGGATTCTCATCATGGATGAGCCGACCAGTGCACTGACCGAAGCGGAGACCGAACGACTGTTCGAGATCATCGGTCGACTGCGGGCCGATGGCGTCACGATCCTCTACATCTCTCACAAGATGGACGAGATCTTCCGGCTGGCCGACCGCATCACCATCCTGCGCGACGGCCGCCATGTGCGCACGCTGCGTCGCGACGAAGCGACTCCGCGCGAAGTCACCCACTTGCTGGTCGGTCGTGAGATTGAAGAGACGTCGTTCGATCAGCCACGACAACCGGGAGACGTGGTCCTCAACGTCGAGAACCTTTCGTTGCCGTGGCCGGGACACGCTCGGCCGTGGCGATTGAAAGACGTGTCGTTCGCATTGCGTAGCGGTGAGGTGCTTGGCATCGCCGGGCTGATGGGAGCGGGGCGGACTGAGTTGCTCGAATGTCTTTTCGGGGCGAGCGAGATTCCGCCGCAAGGCCGCATCGTGCTCGATGGTCAGCCGGTGAGCTTTAAACATCCCGAAGAAGCGGTTGCGGCTGGCATGGCCCTGGTGACCGAGGACCGCAAACGGCTGGGGCTCTTCTCGCACCTGACCGTGCGAGACAACATCACCGTCTGCACGCTTGAGGAAGCCGCGTCGTTCGGCCTGATCTCTGGCAGTCGCGAACGTGCGTCAGCGGATGAATCCATCGTGCGGCTCGGCGTAAAGACCGCCGGTGGCGAGGCGGCGATCACCAGCCTCAGCGGCGGCAACCAACAGAAGTGCGTGATCGCTCGCTGGCTGCGCACGGAACCGAAAGTGTTGTTGCTGGATGATCCCACGCGCGGTGTCGATGTCGGTGCGAAGGCCGAGCTTTACAAACTGATCGACTCGCTCTGCCGTGAAGGCTTGGGACTGATCGTCACGTCCAGCGAACTGCCGGAACTCATCACGCTCTGCGATCGGATTCTCGTGCTGTGCGAAGGCCGGCTGACCGGCGAGTTCCGTCGCGGCAAATTCACCGAGCAGCGGATCATGGAAGCGGCGACGGCACGCACGTAGGTCAGGCTTTCCAGCCTGACCCGAATGCCTAACCAACGTCGAATGTGTATCGGGGCAGCCTGGAAAGGCTGGCCTACGACCTGTGTCGCAGCGCCTGTCGGATCTCGCGGTTGACGTCGGCGGTCTTGAGCTTCTCACGCTTGTCATGCAGCTTGCGGCCGCGAGCGATCGCCAGTTTCACCTTCACCTTCCCCTCGGAGAAATGCACATCCATCGGGATCAGCGTGTGGCCACGCTCGCTGGCCTTCTCCGCGAATTTCTCCAGTTCCCGTTTGTGGAGCAGCAGCTTGCGAGTCCTCAGCGGCTCGTGATTCTGCACGTTGGCCTGCGGGTACTCGGCGATGTGGCAGCCGACCAGCCATAGCTCGCCGTTGCGAATCCGAGCGAACGCCTCGTCGATCGAGACCTTGCCGTTGCGAATGCTTTTGACCTCGCTGCCGAAGAGCATCACACCGCATTCGATGTCCTGCAGGATCTCGTACTCATGCGACGCCTTGCGATTGCGGCAGACGATCGCGTTCTTGCTCTTCTCGGCGTCGATTTGTTTGGGGGTCTTGTGACTCATAGGCGGATGGTAGAAGCGCGACAGCAGTACCGCGACCGTTAGGGAGCGGCCTGAGTCACCGGTGCGGGCCGCTCCCTGACGGTCGCGGTACGGTCATCGTTGCCGTGATGTTGTCTTGCAGATGTTCCAAGCTCAGTCCGCCGACGATCACGCTAGCGACTTGCGGATTGGACAGCACGAAGCGAATCGCATCCGCTGGCGGTAGATGGCCGGAGGCGAGTCCCTTCTTCACGACGACTCCAACTCCGCGACTCGCGAGCGCGGCGATGACGCCGGCGTGAGACGTGTCGCGCAGGTGATACTCGACCATGACCACGTCGGCCCATTCGAGCGCGGCCGATGCACCCGCCGGTGTCTTGCCGGAGAACCCGATCGCTCGGAGGTATCCGGCGTGTTTCAATTTTTGCAGAGTCGGTACGACTTCGGTCTGTTGCTGAATCGCGAGGTCGTCGCCGTTGGAATGCACGAAGACGATGTCGAGCACCTCGGTTCGCAGTCGCCTCAAACTTTCGGTCACGCTGGCTCGCACGCCGGGGCCGGTGAAGTCGAATGAGGATTCGCCGTTGATAAATCGCTCGCCGACTTTCGTGGAGAGCACGAACTCGCCGCGTCGCGACGAAAGGAACTTGCCGATCCGCTCCTCGCTGATGCCGTAGGCCGGCGCGGTGTCGATCAAGTTGATGCCGGTATCGAGCACTCCGTTGAGCAATCGGTCGACCGTCGCGTCGTCCGGCAGGTCGTAAGGCTGAGGGTATTTGACCTTCTCATTACGCCCGATTTTGAACGCGCCGAAGCCTAACGGCGTGACGAGCAATCCGGTCGATCCCAGCGGTCGCAGTTGCATGACTGGGCCTCCCAACTCAAGCCGCCTTCGGCAACGACGCGGGTTGAGCGGACTTGTCCAAGTCCTCGTTCGTGAACCAGTGCGCCGCCGTCTCCCACGGAGGAAGTGCGACCTCCGGCCGAGGCCATGAGGACGGGAGACGTTCCCAGGATCGACTCGCTTGAAATCCGGACGAGGGATTCTCTGTTTCATCGGAATCCGCAAGCTCCATAGCGATGCTGTCCAGCTTGGAGATGGCTTTCACGATCTCAGCGACGAGTTGCGGCACTAGCGCCAGCTTCGTCGGCCATGCGGTCAAGCAGTTGCCGTCATGGCGAATCTGCACGGACTCCGGCCGCTTGCTGCCGGGGACGATCCCTTCCGCGCGGTCCACGCGATAGGTGCTCCATTTCACCGACGTGAAATCCATGCCGGGCAAGACGGTTCGCAATTCTTCACGAGCGATTGCCAACAGCGTGCGTGCATCCCAAGCGACACCGTCCTCGGCGATTTGTCCACCGACTTGCCAGACGGTGCGACCGGCTGAGTCGAGATCCGAAGTGATCGTGACCCGCGTCTTCGCTCCATCGACGCAGTGACCTTGAAAGGGGGGCAATGCTCGGCCACGTAGCAGGACCATGTGCAACGGCCGCCGTTGCATCGCTTCAACCGTCAGTCCCACGCCGCGACGTAAAGCCGAGTTACCGGCTCCAGCAGTGAAGATGACGGTTCGCGGATGCAGTTCGAGTTGGTCGCCGTTCGCTTGGCCAAGCCGAATTGATGCGACTTTGCCGGGAGCACGGCACTCGAAGATGAGTCGCGCCGGATCGACCTTCAGCAACCGTTCGCGATTTCGAACCGCCAAAGCGTCGATCAAGCTGACCGTCGAAATCACTTGCTCCGGCATTCGAGCGACCGTTCCAGGACAGCCTTGCAGAATCTCCGGCCGGTCATCGTCGGAGACCGTTTGCGGAGCCACACGCAGCCCCAATTGAGCTCCCAGCATTCCCAACCGGGACGACAGCGAATCGGTACGCCACAAATAGCACTCGTCGGAACGCCGCCGCACGTTGCGGAGGTTCGGCTCGCGTTCTCCGTCGAGACACTTGCGCCAGATGGCGGGCATCTCGCGGATGCTGGCCGCGGACTTCGTCAGTAAACCGCTCAACGTGTATTTCAAACCGCCGTGAATGATCCCCTGAGCGGCCACTGTCTGCCCGGTTCCCAGCGCATTCGCCTCCAACAACACGGCCCGTCGCCCGCGCCGATGCAGTTCATCAAGCAACCACAATCCGGCCGCTCCGCCACCAAAGATTACGACTTCCATGTCCACGCTTTGGACTCCGATTGGACTGCCTGCATTTTTCGGACACTACTCGCAGAGGCCGACAATTCCGACTGATGAGGTTGTCGCCTTCAGCGAAAACTGGAAGCCGTATCGAATTCGAGGCGGCGTTCTAGTCGCTGTCCGAAAAGTGGAGAAGACGAGTTGGTTGCATGTCCGGCACCAAAGCGAGATTCTGGCCGCTTGATCGGTCTTCCAAAACTTGGCGTGAGGATTTCGACGATGCGACTCGCGTTTCTATGGTTTCTGCTCGCGTTTTTGACGCCGCCGATGGCACAGGCCCAGGAGGCTCGGCCCAACGTCCTGTTCATTCTGTGCGACGACCTGCGCTGGGACTGCTTGAGTTCCGCCGGTCATCCACATTTGAAGACGCCGCACATCGACCGGTTGGCTCGTGAGGGGGTCTTCTTCAAGAACACGTTCTGCACGACGTCGCTTTGCTCACCCAGCCGAGCGTCGATTCTCAGCGGGCTGTACGCGCACGCTCACGGTGTCACCAACAACTTCACCGAATACCCCGCCGAGATGGCCAGCTTCCCTGGTCTGCTGCAATCGGCCGGCTACGAAACCGGCTACATCGGCAAGTACCACATGGGAGAAGAGAACGATGAGAAGCGTCCCGACTTCGACTACTTTGTGACGCACAAAGGGCAGGGCAAATACTTCGACACGGAATTCAACGTCGATGGCCAACGGAAGACGCTCCCCGGCTATTACACGCACGTCGTCACCGATCTGGCCGAGTCCTGGCTGAAGAAGCCACGCACGAAACCGTGGCTGATGTTTTTGGGCCACAAAGCGCCGCACAGCTTTTACTTCCCGGAGAAGAAGTACGAGCACGCCTTCGATCAGGTCGAGGTGCGGTATCCCGACACCGCGTTTCAATTGCAGAACAAGCCGACCTGGATCAAAGAGCGACTGCCGACCTGGCACGGTATCTACGGCCCGCTGTTCGACTGGCGAAAGAAGTTCCCCGACGACAGCCCCGCCGCCGTCAAAGATTTCGCCGCCATGACACGAGCTTATTGGGGCACGATCCTGTCGGTGGATGACTCCGTCGGCCGGCTGTATCGGCTGCTGGAAGAGAACGGCCAGCTCGATAACACGATCATCGTTTTCATGGGAGACAACGGCCTGCTCAACGGCGAGCATGGCATGGTCGATAAGCGAACGATGCACGAACCGAGCATCCGCATCCCGCTCATTGTGCGATACCCAAAGCTCGCGCCAACCCGTTGCCCGCGCGTCGTCGAGCCGCTTGTGCTGACCGTCGATATGGCTCCGAGCCTGTTGGATCTGTGCGGCGTCGAACCTCCGAAGAACATCCACGGCCGCTCGTGGCGAAAGCTGGTCACTGAAGGTGATCCGTCTTGGCGACGCTCGTTCCTGTACCACTACAACTACGAGAAGCAGTTCCCCTACACACCCAACGTGCGCGGCGTCCGCACCGACGAATGGAAACTGGTCCGCTACCCGCACGGCGACGGCAGCCCTGACCGCCACATGGCCGAGCTATATCACCTCGCCTGCGACCCCGACGAACGCTGCAACCTGATCAGCGACCCGCGCTGCGCCGGCATCGCCGCGCAATTACGAGCCGAACTCGATCGGCTCATAACCGAGGTGGGCATTACCAACGACAAGATGCCGCTTGATGAAGGTGTGAAACAGCAACTCCCCGATCAGAAGATTCGATAGGCGACCTAGATGATTTGGTCTTCAATCTTCCGATGAATTGAAACGAAGCGCGTTCAATCCCAGAGATATTTCTCTTCGTAGTCGATTTCGTGCCGACGGAGAATTTCGACAAACTCATCCTGAAACGTCTTGGCCATGTGATGCTCGCGTTGCTTTTGGATGTAGTCGATCACGCCGGGGATGTTCGATTTGCTGACGGTGAACGCTCCGTAGCCGTCTTGCCAGGCGAATGTCGAAAGATTGGGAAAGGTGTTGTGAATCCACTTGGAAGAGCCTCCTTTAATGAGTTGCGCGGCCTTGGCTGGCGCAAGGGTTGGCAGTGCTCCGAGCAGCAAATGAACGTGGTCTTCAATCCCGCCGATGCACAACGCCTTCATGCCGTTGTCGCGGGCGATTCCACCGAGATAGGACCAGATGCGTGACTCGATGTCCGGCGTGATCCAGCGCTCGCGATGTTTGGTGCTGAAGACGACATGGTAATGCAGAGCCGTGTAGGTGTTGGCCATCGTAGCATTCCCCAAACGAGTGATGACAAAAGTAATTACCCCAAAAAGGGTCGAACAATCCACGCGACAAATTCTGTCGCGGAGCGACATCCGATGGTAACCGTGGGTTTCAACCCACGGTTCAAAGGCCACCATGCGAAAGATTCGTCGCCGAGCGACGATTGAATCGTCGGCGATGACACGCATCAAATTGTGTGGCGGAATGCGTGACACCAGTTCAATCGTCGCTACGCGACGACATTGGTTTGGTGTGATCGCCAACCGTGGATTGAAACCCACGGCTACCGTCGTGCGGTCGCTCCGCGACCAAGACAAGGCGTCGCTTTGCGACGACGTCAACCACTCGCTTGCGCGTCGTGCTATTTCCCCAGCAAGTCGGCTTTCTCCGGGTCGTTCTTCCAATTGAACCTGGCGGCGAATTCGGCGGGGGTGTAGGTGCGTTGGGAGCCGTCGGGGAGCTGGGCGACGTAGACGATTTGGTCTTCGACGCCGTGGCTGCCTCGGTAGTGGCCGGTGGGGAAGGGCCAGGAGACCCACTTCCAGAATCGCTACGTCGAACTGTTGCAGCGTCTAGGGCGGATTGCTCGGCGTGGCGGGATACACTCTGCCGCCGGCTCTGAGTTCGACATCTGGTCGCAGTTCGCGAAATTTGGCGATCCCTTCCGGTGTGACCGACGTGCCATCGACGAAAAGCTGTCGGAGCTTTTTGAGCTTCGACACCGCCACCAGATAGGAATCATCAACGGTCACGCTGCCATTGAGATTGAGAGTTTCCAACGTCGGGAAAGCATCGAGTGACTCCAAACCAGAGACCGTGAATCTGTTCAAATCGAAGGTCAGTGACTTGAGGTGGGACAACGACTTCAAACGCTCCAAGTCCGCATCGGATGCTACAACGCCCCGCAAGTGTTCCAGCTTCGACAGCTTTCGGAGATTGGTTACTACCGCGTCCGTCACCACTGGCAACCTCATGCTGACGCCCGTCAAGGAGGGGAGCCCACGCAGGTGATCCAAGCCTCGTTCGGTGACGGCTGAACCGAGTTCGATGTATTCCAGTTGCGTGAGAGTCTTGAGCTTGGCAAGCCCATCATTCCCGACCTTGGTCTCGCCCAACTCAAGCGTCCGCAGATTTGTTAGGTTGGCTACAGCCTCCATCCCGTCATCAGTGAAGGGGTTGAACGCCAAGCTGAGCGTTTTCAGATTTCTTAATCCGACTAACGCCGCGAGCCCGGCATCGGTGACGCGAGTTTGGGGCAGTCCGAGATATTCGAGTTCGGTCAACTGACGGATGCCTGGCAAGGACGAGTCATCGACCTGCGTTCTGCTGAGACTGAGCGTCTTCAACTTCCGAAGCTGACCGATCAATTCAACGTCACTCTTCGCCAAATTGGGTTGCGCCGTGAGATCAAGATAATGCACATGGAACGGCTCGTTCGGGAGCTGAGCCAGATCGGTCGGTTGCAGGAGGCCTTTGGCTGTCGAAATCTGAAAATTCACTTTCCGGCCGATCGCCCACTCGGCCACCTTGCGTTCGATTGCGAAGTCGATGGGGCTTCCGAATCGGCGATTGGAGATTTGGTGCCGCCGTCTTTCATTGGCAGAGCGGGGACAGGGTCGGAGATGTCCGATTTCAAATCTGAGATTTCAGATTCGGTGATCTCGACCTTCTTGGTGTCGCTGGGGACGGTCACTTCCAGAGTGGTGCCGTCTTTTTTGGTGACCTTGTTGATGATTCCAGCCAGCACCACGCAGGCGAGCAAGACAGCGGCGATCACTCGCTGGCGCGTCGTGCTGGCTCGGCGAGTCGAATCCGACTTCGTCACGGAGTCTTTGGCGAGCGGGATGGCGTCAGCCCCCCGGTGCATCGACTCGGTGATGGTCCGGGGGACTGACGCCGCCCCGCTTGCCGAATTCTGGCTGTTATTGGAATCCGCGATTGTGGAATCGGCATCAACGTTGCCAGCATGCTCCGTGAGATGAGCCGAGCGCGAAGTGGACGTCGAAGGCTCGTCCAGTGTTAATCGCGAGGAAGATGGTGGTGTGATGGACGACGTCGATTTGGAGTTGGGGGTCGGAGAAGCGTTCGGCTCGTCACGCGGAGCGTGACGGCTACGTTCGTCGCGACGTGTGAACGGTTCCAACGCGGTGACGAGTTCGGCGGCGGTGGCGAAACGGTCTTCGGGTTTCTTGGCCAGCAGGCGTTGGAAGACCGCGTTCAAATCGGCGGGAACGCTGGAACGGAGCACGGTCAGATCAGGGGGCGACGCATCCGAGTGCGACTTCATGATGTGCAGGAACGAACGCACCTTGCCCGTGTCGAACGGAGCTTTCCCCGTCAGCAAATAGCTCAGCGTACATCCCAGCGAGTACAAGTCCGCTCGCCCATCCGCCGAGTGAGTATCGTCCCACTGTTCAGGAGCCATGTAGTCCGGCGTACCGAGCATCTGCCCCGTCGCCGTGAGCCCTGCATTGGTATTGTCATCGCTGCCGAGTCGCGCGAGCCCCAGGTCGAGCAACTTCACCTGGCCGCTCTTCGTCAGAAACAAATTCGACGGCTTGATGTCCCGATGCACGAGGCCATGCTCGTGAGCATGCTGCAACCCCAGCGCGGCTTGCCGAATGATCTTGCAAGCGTCTCGCATCGAGAGCACGCCACGCTCTTTGACCAAGACCGACAGATCGGTCCCTTCGATGTACTCCATTACGAGATAAAGGACGCCGTTCCATTCGTCGGCGTAAGTGGCCTTGATGATGTTGGGATGATCGAGCTTGCCGACAGCCTTCATCTCCCGCTCGAACCGCGACACCAGCGCGGCGTTCGACGCGAACCCCGACGGCAGCACCTTCAACGCAAACGTCTTGTCGAGCTTCGTGTGCCGCGCTTCATAAACAGCTCCCATACCCCCTTGGCCCAGCTTGCGAACCAGCAGATAGGGACCGAGCTTCGAGCCAACCGACACCTCGGCGGGTTTCATTGCCCGCGTTGGCGATCCCTCGTTTCCCGACTCGACCTGTTTTTGTTCCACGATCGTGTGGGTATCGGATTCTGATAACCGCCCGACTTCCGTCGCCGGCTCTGTACCGGAAGGTGGGGTGACAGAGTGCAACGGTTCGGATGGGTTCGGATGGGTTCGGATCAGGCATGGAGGAGATTCGCAGAAGGATTGGTGCCGATCGCCAGTCTATCTGCCTAGAGGCAGATTCAAAACCAACACGACGTGCGAGCGAGTGGTTGTTTGTCCGACGTTCTGACCACTCGCTTGCGCGTCGTGCTAAGTTTTGCAACCGCATTCTGGGAATGCCTCCGCCACGCTTGCGACAAATTGATCCTGCCCGACAAGATGTCGCTCGGTGATCGTCCCTTTCCGGCTGATTCATCACTTTCGGAGGTTATCGATGTCGTCTCTGCATCACGCGCTCATCGCGACCACGTTGACCTTTTTCTTGCTCAGTCCACAGGCACTTCGCGCGGCCGATGATCCGAACCCAGAAGCGACTCGACAATACGCCGTTGCCTACGGTTTCCAATCGAAGAAGCTGTTCGCGCAGGCGATGCCGCGTTGGACCGAGTTCTTGAAAGCGTTCCCGCAAGACACGCGAGTTCCGAATGCGCAGTACCAACTCGGCGTCTGTCAGTTGAGTGAGAAGAAGCTGCCGGAGGCGACCGCGACGTTCAAGCTGATCCTGGCGACCTATCCGCAGTTCAAGCATCTCGATGGAGCCCAGTTCAATCTCGGACTCACGCTGTTTCAGGTGGCTCAGACGTCGAAGCAACCCAACGACTTCAAGACCGCTGCCGCCGAGTTCGCCAACCTCCCCACGAAGTTCGCACAAAGTCCGCTCGCCGCCGACGCGACGTACTACCAAGCCGAGTGTTTGTATCTCGCCGCTGACAAACCGAATGCGATCGTCACGTACCAGAAGGTGATCGCGACCTATCCCGCCGCGACGATATTGCCGGAGGCGTTCTACGGACTCGGCACGACCCAGGCCGATCTCGACCAGCACGTCGAAGCGGTCACGACCTTCACGACGCTGCTGCAGAAGTTCCCGCAGAGTCCGCTCGTTCCGGAAGCCAAGCTGCGACTCGGCACGTCGCTCGTTGCTCAGAAGAAACACGCCGAAGCCGAACCGCACTTCGTGCAAGCCGCCGCTATCCCCAATTTCGCGCTGGCCGATGTTGCGACGCTGAAGCAGGGCCAAGCACTGTTTGATCAAAACAAGTTCCCCGAAGCGGCCGCTGTGCTCGACACCGTGCCGGCGAAGTTTCCGAAGAGCGAACAGCTCGGACCCGCTTTCACCGCTGCAGGCAAAGCACGCTTCAAAGCGGGACAATTCCCGCAGGCTCAAACCGCGTTGACGACGGTCGTCAATCAAAAGCTGCCCACCGCCCCCGAGGCCGCGTACTGGCTCGGCCGCACGTTGATCGCGCTCAAGCAACCGGCCAACGTGGTCCCGACCGTCGATCCGGTGATCGCAGCGAACCCGCAGAGCGAATTCATTCCCGCGTTGCAGTTGGTCCGCATCGACTCGATCTACGAAATCCCCGAACGCCGCAAAGAGACGATCCCGCTGTACGCTCAATTCGCCGGCCAGTTCGCCGCCAATGAACTCGCGCCCGAAGCCAAGTACCGAGCCGCTCTCGCCGCGTTGCAGACGGGTGACTTTCCGAACGCACAAGCTCACGCCGAACAATTCTTCGCGACCGCTCCGTTCGCGAAACACGCGCTGGTCCCCGAAGTCGTCTTCGTCGGGGGCGAGGGGTATCTGTTGAATCAACCGGAAGCGAATCTCGCGAAGGCCGAGCCGCTCTTCCGCCGGCTCGTCACCGAGTTCCCCACGAACCCGCACGTTCCACAAGCCCAGGTCCGCATCGGCTTGTGCCTGTATTCGGCCGGCATCGCCGCCAATCAGCCCCCCAAGTTTGAAGAGTGCATCGCCTATCTCAATCCCATCGTCGCCACTCTGAAAGACCCCGCGCTGATCGCCGAAGCTCGCTACCTCATCGGCCGAGCACACGGTGAGATGAAACGTCACCCCGATGCCGTCGCTTCTTTCCGAGCGGCTCAGCAAGCCAAGCCCGATTGGGATCGCATTGACGAAGTGCTACTCGCGCTGGGCGTCAGCCTGCGAGCCGTCAATGACGCGCCGAACGCGGCGATCGAACTGACCAAACTCAATCAAATCGCCACCAGCAAGCTGCGCGATCGAGCATTGTTCCATCTCGGCGAGATCGACCGCGGACTCAAGAAACCCGACACGGCCGTCGCGTTCTATCAGCAAGTCGTCACCGGATTCCCGATGAGCGACCTCGTCCCCGCCGCGCTGTACGGCAGCGGAGCCGCTCTCTTCGAGAAGCCCGATTTTCCTAACGCGATCTCACATCTGACGAAGCTCATCGCCGAGAAGCCGCAAAGTGAACTCGTCCCCGCCGCGCTCTTCCTACGAGGTCTCTGCCAGCACCGCCAGAAACAATTTGATCCGGCGCTGAAGGATCTCACGCAGTTCATCGCCACCAACAAAGCGGTGGAGAAGGACGCCCTTGATGCCAAGTTCGCGATGGCCCTGTGCCAAGTCGGTCTGAAACAGTTTGATCCGGCGATCGTGACGCTGACGCAATTGCTCACCGCCAAGCCCGACTATCCCGACGCCGACAAGTGCTACTACGAGATCGCCTTCGCCAACCTCGAACTCAAGAAGGAGAAGGAAGCCACCGACGCTCTGCGCTTGCTCGCCACCAAACTACCGAACAGCGCGCTCGCTCCCGAAAGCTGGTTCCGAATCGGCGAGTTCCACGAGTCTCAAAAACAACCGACCGAAGCGATCACCGCCTTCACCTCCGGCCTCACCGCGGCCAAGGCCCCCGAACTGCGCGAGAGGCTGCACTACAAGCTCGGCTGGGTCCAGCACGATCAAAAACAATTCCCCGCCGCGCTGACGACCTTTCAAAATCAAATCAAAGAGTTCCCACAGGGAGCACTCACTGGAGATGCGAACTTCCTCGCCGGCGAATGCCAATTCCGTCAGGACAAGTTTGCCGAAGCTCTGCCGCTCTACGCGGCCGTCATCACCGCGAAGAACGAACGCTTCCACGCGAAGGCTCTTTACCGTAGCGGCACCTGCACGACGCAGCTCAAACAATGGCCGCAAGCCCAACAACACTTCACGCTGTTGATCCAAGCGTTCCCCAAGTTTGAACAACTCCATGAAGCCCGCTTTGGACTCGGCTTCGCACAGCAGAATCAAAATCAATTCGATGCGGCGAAAGCCACCTACATGCTGGTGACGAAAGAGACCCGCACCGAAACCGCCGCCAAAGCCCGCTTCATGATGGGCCAGTGCGCCCTCGCCGCGAAGAACAACGCGGAGGCCAGCGAACATTTCCTCGAAGCCGCCTTTGGCTATCCCTACGAAGAATGGCAATGCCAGAGCCACTTCGAGGCCGCGAAGTGCTTCATCGAACTCAAAGACACCGAGAAAGCCCGCGAGTCGCTTGAAACCGTCACCAAACGCTTCCCCAATCACCTCCGAGCCAAGGACGCGACGACATTACTTGCGGGCTTGAAGTAGACCCTTCGCATAAATCCCAGCCGCTGGGAACTGTCCAACTTGCGACGCGGTTCTTCGCAACTATACTCCGTCCCCTCTTGCGTCGGGCCGCGATCATCAGATTGCTGACCGGCGCAAAACACCGCTGGATAACGGACGGAATTGGCAGACACACTCGGTGAGGGACGAAGTCGAAACAGAGATATGCGGTCGTGGCGAAATTGGCAGACGCACTAGCTTGAGGTGCTAGCGCCCGCAAGGGCTTGGAGGTTCGAATCCTCTCGACCGCATTC
>SXGS01546269.1_pt1 | contig 36493 bp, 22 predicted proteins | sample 3174681 | NCBI WGS metagenome assembly SXGS01 (sample SAMN11356861, study PRJNA531348) | freshwater metagenome | isolation source: freshwater sample F1-80 | place: China: Fuxian Lake, Yuxi | collected 2017-12-25
GCGGCCCAGTGCATCTTGTTTTGCACTGTGGCGAAAAACTTTTGCGATACCGCCTCATTCGGGTCGTAATCCGCGCTCGTCGCGTAAATATCCAGCACCTTGCGCCAGAAGACTTTTTCCGACGAACGAATGTCGCGAATGCGTGCGAGTAATTCCTCAAAATAACCCCCGCCGCCCGCCTGTTTTAATCGCTCGTCGTCAATCGTGAAACCCTTCACCACATATTCGCGCAATCGTTGCGTTGCCCAGATACGAAACTGCGTGCCCCGCACTGATTTTACGCGATAACCGACGGCGATAATCGCGTCCAAATTGTAAAATTCTATGTTTCGTGTGACCGGGCGTCCGCCTTCCGTTTGAACTGTTGCAAAATTTGCAACAGTTGCCTTTGCCGACAATTCCCCTTCCTCAAAAATGTTTTTTAGATGCTTGGAAACCACCGACTTATCACGCTGAAACAACTCCGCAATTTGATTCAATGACAGCCAAGACGTCTGCCCGTCCAAACGCACTTGCAGCCGCACTTGGGCGTCTTCGGTTTGATAAATAATGACTTCGCCGCCCGGTTTGTTTTCTTCGGCCATACGCTTAAACGGTTTTCACCACCTCGGCTTCAAATCCGAAAACATCCACCACGCGCACACAGACGCGCCGTGAACCCCTTTTTCACGGGTAAGCCATTCAAGACCGCTTTGCGGCAACATGGAGTGGGTCATGGTCGTTATCCGTGTTGCCGCGATAATCCTGCCACACGCTGCGGAACACTTCGCCGTCAGAGTCCGGGTCAAAGCTCCAATACTCCACCAACGCCAGCGGGTCGCTGGCCGTTATTTTCTGCAATTTCTCGCGGCTGGCTTGTTCCAGATTCAGCGCGTCCGGTGAAAGCAGAACGTAGTTGGCCAGTTCCACCGTCAGCACTTCGCCGGTGGTCATCGCCAGCAAATTGTCACCGTAAATCAGGCGGTTGAACCATTCCGCGTGGTTGGCAACCAGTTGCGTCTGTCCCTCTGTCTCATTCAGCAAAGCCAAATCGCCTCCCAGTGTCGTCTGTGCTTTTGCGTGAGGTTTGAGGCTTTGAAATTCCTGCCAATTCGTGTCTTTCGCTGGCGTCACCAGTTCGCGCGTCTGCAAGCCCACGCGACTCCGCGCTTCCAACCCTTCCATGATGCGTTCTGCCTGCCGTTTCCCGGCGCGGACAATTTCCGGGAGTTGCTCCAAAAGTGTTTTGCTCATGTGCAGCCGCGAATATAAACAACCCACCTGCCGCACGGCAACACAATCAGATTTCCCCAATTGTGCGGGTCATAGCGACCGCTCAATTCAAATCAAATAATCCAAGCAGCTTGAATCATGTGCTTGCGGCTCTGGTTTTCGCACTGCCGCAAAACGTCTCGGCTTTCCTTGCACGTTATGTGGCGTCCAAAAAAAGTGACCCGGCCATTCCTCGAAAGTGGTGTGAATCACAGATTTTAGCCCGTGCCCTTTGCATGAGGTAAAATTGGTTGGGTAAGCTAAGTCAATCTTGAGGGTGCTCCAGAAGCTTTCGATGAAGCCTTTGTCCTAGCAATTACCTTTTCGAATCATCGAAGCAATCAAGCCAACTTTCGCAAGGGCGGCGCGATAATCGCCTGAGACATATTGGCCGACTTGGTCTAAGTGGCAGAGTAATTCTTTTGACTCATTACGATGGAGCAAAGCCATGTTAGGAGCCATTAAAGCAAGACCTGCCTCGCGCTCTCTCTAATAGAAGCCGGGGTCAGAGCGAATCCTTACAATGTTTCTTCCTTCCCAGAGCAAAAAAAACGATTTTCCGCCCCAGCAACCTGGTTGGGGTGTGAGTATCTCGGCGTTTCGGTCAAGGATTCTTGAATCTGAGGTCAAACAAGTTTGTGTTTTCGAAAAAAAGCAGCGCCTCGACCCCTTGCAATCGAGACACTTAGGGCATTCCACTAAAAAAACACAAATTTTCCTTTGACCTTTACCTCCTTCCGTGGTCTATTAGTTGCAATTCACAGGGTCGTAGGTGTGAAGCTGATCTTTTAAATTTTGATTTTCGACTGCGGATTTGTACTGCCGCTTTCGGAGTTCCCCATTATCCTACTGTAGTACTTTTTCTGAAAATTCCCCGGGCTTCCAAGTCATCCTCTGATTTGGAAGCCCGGTTTTTTTGTAATTAAATCAAACTCAAACCGCTCACCAATTTCGGTCAAATTGAAGGGACATTTCACTTTGACAGGCTTCACTTTCATGGTAAAATGCTCAACCATTTGAGAGTTTTGGGTCTCCTTTTTCAATTCTGAACCCTAAAAGTTCGAGACGATTAGTTTAAGCACATGAGCGACTTAACCACAGCCCATCCTGCGGCCAACGGAACGCCGACGCGTTCGCGCATTTCTGAAGCCGTCATCCGGATTGCTGGCAATTCACAGGACGGCATTCAGGCCATCGGAGGTTTCCTTGCTCGACTTGCAGGGCGTTCGGAGCAGGAAGTCATGACGTTCATGACGATCCCCTCCACGATTTCCGGCGGACCCTCGATTTTTCAGGTTCGGATTGGTTCGGGTGAAGTTCTAAGTGCTGGGGATGAGGCGGATTTGCTGATCGCGTTCTACCAACATTCTTACGAAGACCACATTGGCAGCCTCAAAAAAGGGGGGATCGTGCTTTATGATTCCTCTCATGTGACCCCCAAGGAGGAATGGGAGAAGCTCTATCATCATTTGCCGGTTGCCATTTCTGCTTTAACCATTGAGTCGATCGGGGGGACCGCCAAGGATAAAGGTAAGAATATCTATACGTTGGGATTGGTGGCCAAGATGTTCGATTTGAACGTGGTCAAGTTGACCAAATTGATCAGCGAACGGTTTACAGGAAAGGATGTAAGCATCGTCAATACGGCGTTGGCCGCGTTTAATGCAGGGTATAGCCACTCGCTTGGAAATGTGTTGGAGACTTTTGAGTTTATCGAGTCGCAACAAAAAACTGGTCATCAAGTGGTGATGAACGGTAACGAAGCCCTTGCTTACGGGTTGATTGCGGCGGGTGTTCGGTTTGGAGCGGGGTACCCCATCACACCTTGGTCGGATATCATGGAGTTACTCCGACGAGAACTGCCAAAGTATGGGGGTTCGTTTATTCAGTGTGAGGATGAGATCGCTTCAGTCTCGATGGCGATTGGTGCCGGTTACGCGGGGCGAGTGGCTGTTACGGGTTCTTCGGGTCCGGGAATTTCGTTGAAGACCGAAGCCATCGGTTGGGCGGTTATGGCGGAAGTGCCGTTGGTTGTCGTGAACGTTCAGCGCGGCGGCCCATCCACAGGGATGCCCACGAACGTGGAACAATCCGACCTCAATATCGCGGTATTTGGTGGGCACGGAGATTCTCCTCGGGTCGTTCTTTCCCCTGCGAACGTCGAGGATGCATTCTATACAGCGATCGAGGCAGTGAATATCGCTCGGAATTACAATGTGCCGGTGTTCATTCTGACGGACCAATCCATTGCAACTCGGATCGAAGCGTTCGAAGAGCCTGATTTTGAGGCCGTATGCCAAAACATCGGCCCAGATTTCAAGGATGTCGCCACCCACAAGCCGTATGATTTAAGCACACCCAACGGTGTCGTCCCACGGGTTCCACCCGGGACACGGATCCTTACCGGCAAATACCCCATCGCAACCGGACTCGAACATGATGAAATGGGCCACCCGACAGGTTCTCCCAAATTGCACATGCAAATGACGGCAAAACGTCGCAAGAAATTGCAATGTTTGGGCGAATCATTGCCAGTTCCTGAGGTGTATGGTGCGGCCGAAGGACACATTTTGCTCGTTGGCTGGGGTTCGACAATGGGTCCGATCCGCGAAGCCGTGGACAAAGCGACGGCAGCGGGGGATAGCGTTTCGTCAATTCATATCCGACATATCCACCCATTACCACCGGGGTTAGAGAACATTTTTGCAAAGTTCAATCACATCTTCGTGGTCGAAATGAACGACGAGGGATTGTATGGTTACGGTCAGTTGGCCAACCTCTTGCGAGCTCGTTATTGCGATCCAAAAATCAGGGGGCTCACCAAGGTCGATGGATTAAACTGGAAGGTTCGCGAAATCATCGACCGTGCCCGATCCACCGTTTCGGTTGGAATCCTAAAACGCTAAGTTCCGGGTTATTATTGAAACTTTTTCTACTATGAGTGCCATCGAAACAGTCCCATTGGTTCCAGCAGTTGGTACGGAGCGCAAGCCGTTGACAAAGAAGGAAATCTCTGCGGACCACCCCACGTGGTGTCCGGGTTGCGGAGATTTTTCTGTGCTCGCGTTATATTTTAAGCTCATCGAGAAGCGCAAAATGCTTCACGAGAAAGTTACCACAGTTGCAGGGATCGGGTGTTCGAGTCGGTTCCCCTATTTCGTACAAGCTCACGGTGCCCATTATATTCACGGTCGAGCTTTACCATTCGCCAGTGGCGTGTCGTTGTCGCGTCCTGATCTCCACGTTTTTGTGTTTGGCGGAGATGGAGATGCGTTTTCGATTGGCGGCAACCATGTCAACCACACCGCTCGGAAGAATATTAAAATGACCTACGTCATCATGGACAATTTTGTTTATGGATTGACGAAAAAACAGACGAGTCCGACCTCGCCGATTGGTTTCAAAAGCAAAACGGATGTTTGGGGATCGATGGATCAACCCATCAACCCCATGAAACAGTTGATCGCTGCCGGTGCAACTTTTGTCGCGCGCGCGACTGCGACCAACCCGAACCATCTTCTTAGCATGATGGAAGCGGCGATGGATCACGACGGGTTCAGCGTGATCGAATGCTTGAGCGAATGCATCGAGTTTTATGAAGGTGCTTTCGATGCCGCAAACCCACGAAAAGGCGGCGTTTTTAATGCAGTTCCTCCAGACCACGATGTGACGGATGAACTTGCCGCTTACAAACTAGCGGACCATGGTTTTCCGGGGCATTTTGGGATCTTTTACAAAGTAACCGAGCCAACAAAGAACGCCAACGAAGCGAAGATCAACGCCGGAGCTCTCGAGAAAGTTGCCGGCCAAGCCGATTGGCAAATTCTGCAAAAAAGTTTTGCGCGGATGAAATGATCCGATTCGAAGCTTTCTTATTGCATCGGGAGAACTAGATCTAGGCGCGTTGACCCACGCAAGACTGCAGCTTTCACCTTTTCTCCCGGGCCGTGTTTTTCCAGCAAACGTCCGATGAGTTCGCTTTCGGTAATCGCACTGGTTAGCCCGTCTACAGAGACAAGAATGTCGTTTTTTTGAAAGCCAGCATTCTTGGCCGCTGCGTGGTTGCCGTATTCCCCCGCGTGCTTAACCAACAATGCCATCTGGTTTTCTTTGATTCCCCTTTCTGTGCGCTGCTCAGGTGAAAGGTCTTCCAAAAACAACCCTCCCAGAGCCATCGCCCGCATCCCCCATGTTCCCACTCGTCTCGAAATATCGGAGGAAAGCCGCCAATCGGTTGTGAGTTTGAGGCTGACTATTTTTTCCGCACCGGCACGTTTGATTTGTGCTGTAAGTGAGCCGGTGTCGGGAGCATGGTGCAATCCCCAACAAAAATCGGCTATGGACACAAGCCGCTGCCCGCCTAGGGTCAGGAATTCATCCCCCACTTGAATCCCAGCCTTTGCCGCGATCGAGTTTTTTTCCACCCCTTGAACCCGGGCAACCGACTCGGGAGAGAGGGTTAACCCAATCGTTTCAGGCGGTGGCATCGGATAAATCCACTCGCGGGGGATCTGCTTTTTTTGCTCTCGATACAACGACCGGACACCATCTCCAATCTGGTGACAATGCACGCAGCTTTGAACCACCTTTCCCTCCCAATCTAAATCCCGTTTGTATTTGCCAGCGAGATCCGGGAGTTCCAACGGATCTCGGACAATCATCGGAGTGCTCTGTTTTCCTACGAGGGAAGTTTTATTGGCTGGATAACCGCGATGAATTGACAGAGTCGTTTCTAGTGCTCGCTTGAAACCGGTGGTGGTTTTGTCTTGGGAGTTTTTTTGGTGAGTCCACGATCCGAATCGACCATAAACAGTCCCATCGCCGTTGAAAAACATGGTGGAAAATGAGAGGTCATAATCAAATTGGAAGCGGGCTAGATCCAACGCATTGGCCTGCATTACTCGAACACAAACAAACTTCTCCAAGAGCGGGGCTAGCTCGGGCTCGGTCAAGACGCTCGCATCGATTCCCATGCAAGCGAGACATGGCACACAGCGCAAAACGACGAGGAGTGGTTTGCCTGTCTTTTTGGCTTGGTCGAACCCGCTCTGCCAATCGTTGTAAATCCATCGGTCGTTCTTTTTCATTTTTGACCGATCCTCCAACACTGCCCCAGCGCGATCTTTGACTGTCTCGCCAACGATCAATTCCGGCACAAAAGACAGCAGAGCGAAGGTGAATAGAAAACTCTTGGAAAGAAGATTGTTGAAGAGCATGGAAGACTTTTTACAAGAAACCATTCCCGCAGGTAAATCACGAAATGGCAGGCCAGTCCGTGCGGAATCGGATTCCGTTTTCGATTGTCAACCCCACCGACTGATTTAGGCTGATAGCCATGGCTCGAAAAGCGAAAACGGGAACTGAGCACAAAGGGTTGCACGATACCGTCGGGTTGGTATTGATCGCGGCGGCGATGCTGCTCACCTTATCGCTGTTCACTCACGATCGCAGTGATCTAGATATCAACTCGATCCCACCCAATCCACAGGTGCAGAACTTGATCGGCCAAGTGGGTGCGTGGCTCAGTTACACCTGTTTTTTTGTTTTTGGAGCAGCGGCTTATTTTGTGCCCGCGTTGCTACTTTTTGTTGGTCTCGGATTTCTCCTCTCATTATTGAATTACTTGCAGCGAAGGTGGCTTTGGTCAACAACCCTGTTGTTGTCCTGCATGGGGTTGTTAGATCTCTATACTCACCACCTCCAATCATTAACCCAGTCTCTCAACGCCCCGAGTGCGGGCGGGTTGACAGGGCAGTTGATGAATCGTTTGTTTTTTCGAAGTTTTGGCACCACCGGAGCGACCATTCTTTTCCTTACCGTTTACGCTGTCAGTTTTCTTTACCTCACCAATTTCAAGCTCGGTGAATGGTTGCGTGGACGCTGGGAACGATTCCTACTTCGTCGGAAGATCGAACTCGGCGAAGCAGGGAATGAACAGGAAGCCTCCCAAATTTTGGACATAGAGCGCCGGAAACACGGGCTGGAACTGGAGCAGAAAAAACTTGAAGGAGGAAACGAGAAAACCGGTCTCGGAGCCGATCTGAAACCTGTCCCAGAACCCACGATCCGTGACCTCAGCCAACCTCAAGTCAAGCCCAGTCGCAAAACCGATCGACCGGCTCCGGATTCTGAAGAGGTCGTGATTGAGGAAGTGATTTCAGCGGGAGAAATCAAAGCCGCGACGCGAGGTGAACCCTCCACCAAACCTGAGAAATCAGATGTGCCTTGGCGCGAAGATGGAGCCTCCTCAAACACCGCTACGAGCAAGGCAAAGACTCCAGCCAAACGGGCCAAGCCCATTACGGTCGCGTCGGCCCCGCTCATCGGGAATTACCAGCTTCCTAGTAAAGACCTGCTAAATCTTCCGGATCCAACGGTCAAACCGAGTGAGTCCAAGGAAGACATGATGGCAAATGCGCGGCTGATGCAGAACACGCTGCAACAGTTCGATATCGAGGTGCAATTAGGAGACATCACCAAAGGGCCGACGATCACTCGCTACGAACTGCATCCGGCTCCGGGAGTGAAACTCGAGAAAATCTCGGGACTCACGAATAACATCGCTGCTGCTCTCAAAGCCGAGCGGCTGAATATTCTAGCACCCATCCCGGGCAAAAGTTCTGTCGGTGTGGAAGTGCCAAACCTTGTCAAGACGAAGGTCATCATGCGAGACCTCCTCGAGTCTGAGGAATGGCAAAACACGACGGCTCGGATCCCGTTGGCCTTAGGCAAAGATGTCTATGGGCATCCCATTATCGCCGACCTCGCGGAAATGCCGCACATGCTGATCGCGGGCAGCACGGGCTCGGGTAAATCAGTTTGTATCAATTCAATCATCGCTTCGTTGTTGTATCGATTTTCCCCTGATCAGCTGCGGTTTGTGATGATCGATCCGAAGGTCGTCGAACTCCAACTTTACAACAGCCTTCCTCATCTGGTTGTCCCTGTGGTGACGGATCCCAAGAAAGTCGTGTTGGCCCTCCGCTGGGTCGTGAACGAAATGGAGAAGCGTTACCAGATTTTCGCGAAAGTTGGGGTGCGTAACATCAAGTCATTTAACGAACGCGAAATAAAACCCGTGGAACCTGTGAAGCCACCGGTGGAAGATCTTCCGCTTTTCTCAAAGAAGGATGCGACCGAACCCAACGCGGAAGGATTCGCCGTAGAATTGGATAAAGAGATCACCGTCCCGCGTGACGATGATATTGTCGTTCCAGAAAAGCTGAGCTACGTGGTTGTGATCATCGATGAGTTAGCTGATCTGATGCTCGTGGCACCTGCCGATGTAGAAATGGCGATCGCACGTATTACACAAATGGCGCGTGCCGCCGGAATCCATTGTATCGTCGCCACACAACGCCCCAGCGTGGATGTGATCACCGGCGTCATCAAAGCGAACATCCCGGCACGCATCGCATTCCAAGTCGCCGCTAAAGTGGACTCCCGCACAATTCTTGATGCGATGGGCGCGGACAAACTCCTTGGGAAAGGGGACATGCTTTATCAGGCTCCCGGATCGGCGAAGTTAACCCGTGTCCAAGGCGTATTGATCACCGACTCCGAGGTTCAATCCCTCGTTGATTTCATCGGGAAACAAGCGAAACCCAGTTACGAAGTCGAGATCACTCAGCAATTGTCCAAGCCTTCGAATGGATCGAGCAGCTACGACGGGGATAATGGTGGGGGTGAGGATGATGAGTTGATCAATCAATGCATCGAGGTCATTCGCAGCGAAGGTAAAGCCAGCGTCTCCTTGTTGCAGCGGCGTCTGCGGTTGGGGTATGGCAGGGCGGCAAGGATCATGGACGAGTTGGAGGATCGCGGTATTGTGGGCCCGAACAAAGGCGCGGAACCAAGGGATATCCTCATCGATTTGGATGTGGGGAAACCCCCGCAGGATTAATCTCCACGCAGACTCCCAAGGGAAAATCGGTTTGTCAATCAGCGGTAAGCCCGGCAATATCTTGCCATGCCTACGGTCGCCGAACAGTTGCACTCAGCTCGTGAACAACAAGGCTTCACCGTGCACCAACTGGCCGATGTCACCAAGATACGGACCGACCACATCCGCGCATTGGAGGAAGGCAACTATCATGTCTTTTCAGCACCGGTTTACATCCGAGGCTTTGTGCGAAGCTGCGCCGGAGTATTAAAAATGGATGCCCCGTTGGTGTTGGCAACGCTGGACGAAGAATTATCAAAACTCGAGAAATTTCGAGAAAACCCACGGCTAACAGGGGAACCGCGAGGTTTGTTGGATTTGATCATGCTCCAACTTTCCAAGTTGAACTGGAAAGTAGTCCTCCCCTTACTCGTCGCAGGAATTGCCGTCGCAACGATCATTTTTGTTTATCGATCGATCAAGCTGGAACAGTCCAAAGACCCGCTCCGAAACCTAGGCACTGGTCAGTATCAACCCGCTCGAAAACAGACTGGCGAAACCCTTCCTTTACCTCCACCGACCCCAGCACAGAGGCCTTAAGTGTTTTGGAAGACCCCTACTTTTTTTGCAGTAGGCCACCCGTATTTTTAAACAACTTCACTTCACCATTCCACTGACTCATGGCGAGGTCAGGACGGCCATCCCCGTCGAAGTCAGCGGCGACACAAGCCCGGCCATCGCCATCGACCTTCACCCCCGACTGGTCCGAACTTCGTGGATTGAATCCTCCCTTGCCGTCCCCTAAAAGAATTAACCCACGTCCTGCTTGCATCTTCGGTGCCGTAGTACGTGCTCCACTGTGATTCTGCGCTAGCGCGAGATCCAAATTCCCGTCGCCATCGAAGTCAGCGGAGTCCATTCCAAACACCGGCGCAAACTGAGCCTCTAGCGGGAGAATTCGGGGTTCAAAATGATCCCCACGGTTTATAAAAAGGGTGGTCTCCAGCCAATTGGCTTCCACCATCAACGCGGTGGTCATGTGGGACCCGAGGATTTGATCGATCCCCGCCTGAGCTAACGATTGATAGGTTGGGAACTGCTGTCCGATCTGAGGCCAACTTTGTTGCAAGACGCCTAATCCATGTTCCGGAACAAAGCTCTGCATTTCGGGATCAAAAAACGCCTCGACACATTCAGTGACACCGTCCGAGTCAAAATCCCCCGCATAGAGTCGCAGGCTCTTGGCACGGCGACTTTGCCAACGAGTATTTGAACCCCAATTCGAAGCCACTAAATCGAACTTTCCATCTCCATTAAAATCATTCGCAATCACCGCGTTCCACCAGCCTTTGTAGCCTCCAAGACCGTAAGATTCCGTGGCATCTTTGAGTTGGCCTTCACGATTGAGAAAAACGCGGACAGGTCCCCATTCCGTCGCGAGAACCAAATCCTGTTTCCCATCACCATCGATATCCGCCGCTACCCCTCCATTCACCACCTCACTGATTGCAACGGGCGTTGGCTTGGAATTTGACAGAGGCGAAATCAATCGAGAACTGAGTGCCTTTGGATACGCACCGGGCACGCTGCCCTCACCGATGAACAGCCCAAAATCTCCAGAAACCAAACAGGTAAGGTTTGTAGCAGCGAAGTTTGAAAATGGAACGGGGCGAGTTCCTTCTCTTTGGAACATGCTCAGATTGACACCCACCAAATCCGGTATTCGATAACCTGAGCTACCGACTAAAACATGCGGGCTTCCATCCCAAATTACCTCAGCGATCGCAGTGGTTTCGGTTTCAACCTTTGTGACCTCTGCAATACTCCAGACCAAGCCATCGGTCACGAGGCGGTTGATCTTTCCACCCTGCCCTCCTCCGACCCAGAGTTCACCGCCCTTGCGACCTGTATTTGGAAGCCAGAGTAACGGCGGGTTGCTTGTACTCAACCGTCGAGGCAGCAACGGTTGCCTTGCAAAATCATCAAACAAAACATCCTCCACTACCAGCCGGAGCGAGGTGCTCATCTCGGTAAAAATCGGTGGAGGTGATGGTTTGGCGACAACATTGGCAGTCCGGGATCCAGCCTCATCAACCTCATAACGAGTATTGGGTTCGACCTTTTCTATGATGCTGACTTTACCATTGGGCCAACGCACTTCCAACCGACCGAGGGGATCCCCTACCCGCATCCACGTCGGTGCCGCAGAGAAAACCCGTTCCGGCGAATCACTGGATAGATAACGCCCTCCTCCTGCCATTTCTTGGATCTGCGCCTTGGATCCAATGGTCAACATAATGCGGGCACCGATCCCATCCACATTGGGAGGCAGACCTTTCAGCCGAACGGCTATCCGGGGAGCATCACTTTCATTTCGGTAGATCAACGGCGGTGCATTCAGACAAGACACCACCACGTCCAAATCACCATCCCCCTCAAGATCAGCGAAGCTCATCCCGTGCGAAACTTGTTTCGAGTCGAACCCCCATTTCATTCCCATCTCCGAAAAGTCTAATCTCCCGCCGTTTTTAAACACCAAATTCGACGTCATTAAGGGAGGATATGCTAATAGGTTGGTGCGGGAACCGGAGGACGGTCTGGCGCCCGATGCTTTCAAGCTGTTGCTCGTGTCCTTATCCTCGGTGTCGAAGCCGTGACCGTTTGCAACCAGCAAATCTTCGTATCCATCGAGGTCCACATCCAGAAACGAGACACACCACGTCCAGTCGGTTGCTGCGAGGCCTGCCAATTCGGCGATCTCGGCGTAGGTGCCGTCGCCACGATTCAGAAAGAGGGTGTTCTGACGGATCTGCGTTCTGGTCTCCCATTCACCGGGAATAGCCATTTCGGAAGCTGGCTCGCTCTGGCGCATTTCTGAGCGGTGACTTCGCCGCTTCATGTCTGCAACCAAAACATCCATCAATCCATCGCGGTTGATGTCCGCCACATCGACCGACATCGAAAAATGACTCAGAGCCCGCATCGCGTTCTCGGGCATCGGCACGAAATGACCTTGGCCGTCATTCAACCAGATCCGGTCGGGCGTTTGGAAATCATTGCAGACATAAAGATCCGGACGACCATCTCCATTGAGATCTCTGAGTGCTACCGATAACCCCATATCCCAAGGAATCGCATCGAGTGATTTCCCGTCTTTCCCGAGAAATACCCCACCTTTCCAAGGTTGAGACGTAAACCCACCACGGCCGGTGTTCAACATAACAGAATCAGGTTCGCCAAACTCGATCAGTTTCCCTCCGATAATCTTTACCCGATTCGCCCAACGACCCGTGACAACCTCTTGACCATTCACGGTTCGTGTCGCGAGGGAGATGCCAGAACGGATAGTATTTTCTCCATAATTCGCGACATACAAATCGAGCCATCCGTCACCGTTTAAATCCCCAGCAGCCATGCTGGTGCTGCCCAGCCGCCATGCTAGCCCTGCCTGCGAAACGACGTTGGTAAATCGGCCACCACCTAGATTCAAAAAACAAGCATTCGGCCCACCACAACTCATCACCATCAAATCGAGTCTCGCATCCCCGTTCCAATCGACAAACATCGCGCCTGTAGCGGCAAGATTTGTGGTCACCACACCGGCTGCCGCCGTAACATTCTCAAATCGCCACCCACCCAAGTTTCGATATAGTTCTGATCGACCCTCGAGGCTGGAGAAAAAAAGATCCGAAAGCCCATCCCCATCAAAATCGCCGCTCGCCACACCTGCTCCATTCAGGAGGTTATTGTTGTCGAGCATGTTTTTTACTGGCAACCGGTTGCTAAAGGTCACCCCAAGGACTTGGTTAGAGAGCTGAGTGAAGCCGGTCCGCCCCGATGTCAGGGGTGCCAATTTGGATTCGCGGTACCCACTGCCGTTTTTCCATTCAACGGCACCCATCGCATGTACGGCACTGAAAACACACAAACCTAGCCCAATCGACAAGGCGGTCATGGCATTTGTGTGATTGTGATTTCGTGGGCACCCGTAGGAATAGTGACCCGTTGTTTCGACACACCCCACGGCCATTCCACCTCCACTTGCTGGGCACCATTCCAATGCATGATTTGAGTGGCAGCATCCACGGACCAGTATCCTCCACCCATCCGAACTTCATGCAAGGGGCCGGATCTGCCAGAGGCGTTGACCATGCGAATCTTGGCTCCGACCCCCAGAGGGTTGGTCGCTGGACCTTTGAGCCTCACGCGGAGGCCCGGTTTACCCAAATGGTTTCTATAAACCTTAACTTCAGGGGCATTCAACCCCACGGCGAGATCCACGCGCCCGTCGCGATCAAAATCTCCTGTCGCCAACCCGCGCGCTTCTCCCCAAATGCGGATGCCGCTCGATTGCGCTGATACTGCTTCAAACTTTTCATCGCCAAGGTTTTTTAACCAAACGCTCAATCCAGCATCGCTGCGCGGTGTTTCGCCTTGGTAACCAAAATAATTTTGAGCCAAGACCAAATCCTGCCGGCCGTCCCCATCCAGATCGGCGATGGCGGCTCCGAATACCGGAGAAACCTGAGCCTCCATCGGAAGGGGTTTTCTTTCAAAACGATCCCCACGATTCCAAAAAATACTCGTTTCCAACACGTTTGCCTCAAGCACAATCGATTTCTTGAGCAGTTCCTCACCCAACATTTCCTCGACCGTCGCGTCGGCAAAAGCAGCGTGCGTAGCGTATTTTTCTTTCAACCAAGGCAAAGTTTTTGCAAGAAAATCCATCCTTCTATTTGGGACCCATTTCCCTGCCTCCGAATGGGATTCGATCATCTCCGTGACCCCATCGCCATCCCAATCCCCCGCATATAATCGTAGGGGTTTGCTACCTCTCCAAGCTTCGTAGCGCGTGTTGGCTCCCCAGTTCCCAAGAACGAGATCCAACTTTCCATCTCCATCCAAATCGCCTGTATTCACACTTGTCCACCACCCGCGCTCTTGCGCGATGCCAAGTTCACCCGTCCTTTCCTTCCATCGACCCTGACCCTCGTTGATCCAAATCCTCACCGGCCCCCACTCCATTGCAGCGACAAGATCCGGCTTTCCATCAGCATTGAGATCCGCGAATAAGGCACCACTCACCAAACCGATTTTGGCCCAGATTTGACTCATCGCTGAGTCCAAAACCAGTTTCCCTCCCTCGTTACGATACAACCAACCTGAAGAGGATTCGGGCCAACGTCCGGCAATCGCACGCCCCCCAACCCAAACATCCAAATCTCCATCCCCATCCACATCAGCGGACGCCATCGGACCTACGCTTCCCTCCGTTAAAGCAGGTAGGGAAGATCCATCCACTTCAACGGTGCCGTCGGGCTTAATTTGATAGATAAGGATTCCAGGCCCAGCCGGTTGGCCATCCTCCCAAGTCGATACCCCCACCCAAAGTTGGTTGTTAGGTAGAAGCACCATTGAAGTCCCGGGGCGGACCACGGCCGCAGTGTTGGTGTAAATCGCGTGCCACCCCGCCGTGCCCCACTTGAATACTTTAGTGGAAAGGTTGTGCTGAGGAGCGACTACCAACTCCTCGCCTCCATCGCCATCTAGGTCCATCCACGCTACGCCTGGACCCATGTGACCCAGTCGATACGGCATCAAGGGTTGGCGTGAATAATCGTCGAACATCTCATCGCTTAAGGTCCAACCGGGTGGGTTCTGCTCGTTAAAAAAAGGCACCGACCTGATCGGCTTGGCTGGTTCTGCCTGTTGACTCTCCGCCTCCTTAAGGGTCACCGTCGTGTTTGAACGAACCCCTTTCGCGAATGTCCGCCTTCCGGATCGCCATTTGACTTCAATGTCCACCGTCGCGTTGGTTCCCGTCGCGAACATGCGTTCCGGAGCATCACTCGATAGATATCGACCCCCGAGTTGAACCTCCTGAGATTGCTCGGGAACAGCTCCGCCGCGAACCGTGATCCGGGCTCCCACTCCATGAACATTCGCCGAGCTGCCATCAAGGCGGACCAAGACTCGACCCGCAGCGGAATCGTTGCGGTAGATTAGTGCGGGATCATTCATGTTGTTCACCACCACGTCGAGATCGCCATCCTGATCTAGATCTGCGAGGCACATTCCTTGTGAGACCATCGGTGCGTTGAACCCCCACTCATCGCTGACATCCTTGAATTTGAAGCCTCCCAAGTTTCGGAAAGCAAAATTAGGCGTATTCAATCGTGGAAAAACCCGACGAAGGTCGAGGATTTCAGCAACAGTCAATTGGCGACCTGCCTTCCCCTCCTGCATCTGTCGAACGGCATCCATATTCATATTGTCGCGCTCGAAGCCGTTGGTAATCAAAATATCCTCAAACCCATCGAGGTCTAAATCCACGAAGGCCACCGCCCAACTCCAATCGGTCGCGGCCAGCCCCGAAAAATCAGCGACCTCGGCGAACGTTCCGTCACCTCGACCCCGATACAGCGCGTTCTGGGGTAATTGAGGCCGATCAATCTTATAGCCGGGTGATCCCATATCGTTGCGTGCATCCGAAAGTTGGATCATCCGCCGCCGATGGTTCGGACTGAGCATATCCAACACAAAAATATCATCGATCCCGTCGCGATCCAGATCTCCAAAATCCGCACCCATACTGGAATAAGGTGCATGACGAATCGCATCACCAGAGAGTGCTCGGAAATTCCCTTTACCATCGTTAATCCAAATCCGATCGGGACTTTGAAAATCATTACACACATACAGATCCGGATGACCGTCTTGATTCAAATCACGGAACGAGGCAGATAAACCCCAATCGTAAGGAGGACCGAGGAGAGGTTCCCCTTGCTCATTGATGAATCGACCCCCGCTCCAAGTTTGTTCTACGAATTGACCTTTCCCATCGTTCAATAACAAAACATGAGGTAATCCAGTCTCATAATGTAGGAAGTTCCCTTTACCCCCAGAGGCGGTCACGGTGTAAACAAACCGATTCGTGAACTCAGGATCTGTGATGGGCTTGCCATTAATTGAGGCAAGCTCAGGCTTACCACCGATATTTCGGAATGAGAACTTGGAGTTCGGTTGATCACGAATGGTAGCTGCTCGATAATTCGCCAGATAAAGATCTAAATCACCATCACCTTCCACATCCGCCATCGTCAGAGACATCCCCCCTGCGTGAGGGTTCATGGGAGAAAAATTCAACGGCAACGAAAACACCCCGGCCCCATCATTGATATAGAGAAACGTGCCACGTCCGACGGTATTGAAAATAAGATCCAAATCCTTGTCCCTGTCCACATCAGCAACCAACACCCCGCTCGAATCTGGTACCGCTTTCGACAACCCTGCACGCTCGGTCACGTTGGAAAACTTCAGTTTACCAAGATTGCGAAACACTTGGGGCGGACCCTCCAAATTACCAAAAATAATATCGGGAAGCAGATCACCATCAACATCACCCGCCGCTACACCGGAACCGTTGAGAAAAACTTGATTGGTGAGATGCCTTGCTACAGGCACCAAATTCGTGAAAACGATGCCCGAGTCAACGGAGGAAACTAGGTGAAGTATCGGTGCTGATCGACCAGTTAAACTAGCAAAATGGATGGCGACAAATGCCCAAAACCAACGGCGCATATCAATTAAAGGATGTATCAACCTGTTGTGCTTCAACGCTTGGAAAAGGGAAAGAAAAAAGGGGCCGGATTTTCATCCGACCCCTTGTGACATATCAAGCCTGCCAGCCTAATGGCTGGCTGCTGTGATTAGTTCTTCACACGGAGGAACAGCGTCGCGCCGCTTGGTGTGATGCTCGCTGGGCTTCCGCCTGCAACATCAGTCCAAACTGCACCCGCGCCCACAGTTGGGCTGGATTGCAGAGTGCCACCATTGGTCCAGCTCACGTTGATCTTCCCATCAGCTGTGCTGACGGAGAGCGTTGCTGGGTCCTTAGGTGTTCCCACGATCACACCACTGCTGTATTCACGGAACTTGGCCATATAGGTCTTTTGGCCTGCAGCACCGTTGTTACCGATTTCTGGGCAGTAGATCATACCCACCAACACCTTCGCAGGCATTTCTGGGTTGAACGCTGTCTCAGGTCCGCTGATCTTGATGCTTCCAACAAAGTCCCAATCGCTTCCGTTGATACCTTTGTAGTAGTTCAGATCATCACCTTTACGCTCCATACGGAGCCAAGCGTTGGGGTATGGAGGAGGAGTACCACCAAAGTTGTTTTGTGAGCTGCCGGTTTGTGCACCGGGTTCAGTACGACGATTGGCCTCGTGACCGTTGTTAGCACCACTACCATCCCATTTCGTGGTTGGATCCACGAAGATTTGTTGGTATTGGCTCATCGCCTTAGGTCCAGGGACACCATCAACGATTTCCGTTGCTTCGGCACGAGTTGTTCCCTCGTCGGTTGCAACGCGAACCATCAAACCGCAACGTGCCCAGTGCGACGACGCATCTTGGTACTCGATACGGACTTCACGGTTGAAGTCGCCGGTGATTTCTTCGTAAACGAAGGTTCCTTCATCGTAGTTGCTCCAGAAGCCGTTACCGCCGCTGAATACATCGAAGTCATTTTCGTTGATTTGGATAACGTCAGGAGCAGTGGCTTTCCATTGGCGTCCGCCGATTTCCACCCAAGACAAGGTGCTGACTTTGCCGTTGATCGAGCCTGCCAACGCATTGTTGAACAAGTCTTTCACGCCAGTGATGGTTAGCACGAAGCTATCTCCAACCTTGAGGCCGGTCGTTTGCAAGATCACACCACGCGAACCCGCTTGGGTGACGCCTGTGATGGTTCCTTTGCTGATCGAGTAGCTTCCAGGAGATAGAGCTGAAATGGTATCCAGATCTTCGTCGAAATCGACGCGGATTTGAACTCCACCGTTGCCACTGACTGTGTGAATTCGACCGATAGGTGCGCTGCTGTCCTTGAGGACTGTCAACAGAACCTCGGCGGATGTCGTAGAGATCCCACCGATGGTGGAAGCAACGACGCGGACCAAGGCACCGTTCAAGCCCAGAGGAAGAGGACCGCTGGTGTAAGAAGCACCTGTTGCTCCATCAATGTTGATGAACTCAGGAGCACCGAGTGGCTTATACTGCCATTGGTAGCTGAGACCACCGTTTGCAGGAACAGGGACAGCCAAGGCTGACACTGTGCCGCTGCGGCCTTCGACCACACTGGCAGGTGCTGGTTGAGTGACGATATTCACACCGCGACCGGTTGGGTCAATGTAGGTGCCGAGAACTGATCCGGCCAAGTTCGGCAGACTGCCGGGAGCAGTAGTGTCCGCCTCCTCGCGCCATGCCACTTCGACGTTGTCACCGCCGCCGCCTTCTTTCATGAAAGCGTGGAAGTAATAACGTGTTCCTGCGAGCAGGTGTTGTGGTTCAGATGTCTCAGTCGCTCCGGGTTGTTCGAAACCACCGCAGCATCCCAATTCTTCAGCAATCATCGATGCGTTAGCCGCAGTGTCATCTGTGGACAACCACATCTGAGAAGCGTCATCGGAGCGGATAAAGAACCGGTAATCACCTTCAGTTTTTGGCGTAATGTATCCGGAGATCTTTACGCCGTAATTGTCCAAGTTAGGCACGTAATCGATTACGCTGAGATAACCTGAACCGTCCGGTGCGCCTTGGTATTTAGCATCATCCGTGAGGTTAGCTACAGCGGTTCCGCCGATGCCATCCCAACGTTCGAAGAGCACGAAGCCAGAAGCAAACGTAACCGTAAAGGTCGCTTTTGCGGCTTCTGTCGTGTTACCAGCGAAGTCTTTGGTGCCGTTCACAGTAACAGTGTAGGTGTTTCCGACCACGAGGTCGGCACCTACAGTCAAAACTGCGCTAGAACCAGAAGCAGTTGCTGCAGTTGCTGCGCCGACCCCGCCGTTGACGGAGTAGTTGGCTGCAACATCAGCACCTGAAGCGATGGGTTCATTGAACTTAACAACCACGGTCCTACGGCTGCTTGCGTAGGCAGAGGCCACCGCAGGAGCTGCGCTGTCATCAACCACAGTGAGGACTGCTTCCGCACTGGTTACTGTGATCGCACCGAGTGTGGCAACCACGGTGAATTTAGCACCATTGTCACCAGGGAATGCAACCGCTGGGATGGAGTAGTTTGGATCGGTCGCACCCGCGATCGCGACTCCGTTACGCATCCATTGATAACTGATCGCACCGGCTTCAGCACTGACAACTCGAGCACTCGCCGAGTAGGAGAGGCCTTCGTTGACGGTCGCGGATTTAGGTGCGGAGGAGAAACCAGCTCCAGTGAAGGGCTGCATCTGTTTTACGATCGCAGCGTCACCGTTCTTGATGGTGGTCTTAGTCGTCAGATCAGTGAAAGCCACCGAGAGACTGTCTCCACCGCCGCCCTCTTTTTGGAGAGCATACATGAAGTAACGTTTACCTTTTTGCAAGGCAATCGGAGGGGATTTGCGCGCTGCAGCAGCACCACCGCTAACCCATTCGCGGTCACCATTCCAACCGGGTTGGTTACCGATACGAACCATGTTCGCTGGGCTTTCGTCGGTTGATAGCCAGAGTGTCGCACCGTCATCCGCCGAGAGGTAGAAGGTATAGGTGTCATCATGATCAGGAGCAAAGAACCCGAGCATTTCGGATCCATAGTTGTCACCGATTGACAAGTGTTCCATTGCGCCGACTTCGTAGACTTCATCGGGAGCATTGCTGATGAATTTCTCAGAGTTGGTAAGATCACCCAGTCCACCGCCACTAATGTCGCGATAGACTTTTAATACCACACCGCCGCCAACATTGAAGTTGATCGTATCAGAATGGGTTGTGCCAGCTGTGTCAGACCAGTTCACCACGAGGGCGTGAGCGGATCCATAAGGAAGGAGGCCGGTCACCGAGTAAGTAATGATTGTATCCGCTGCATCTTTGCTGATGGTGCCGACGATTGCAGCACCGTCGAGTGTGAGGCTTGTTCCAGCAGCGACCTTGGTTCCGGAATCGGAGAGGATCACGCGGAAGCTAGGTGTGCGGGAGGTGTTCGCTCCATTTGCTGGGCTCGATCCTGCGAGATAAGCAGGTGTGCTAGCAGCATAGGTCGCGACACGATAGGATTTGATTGCAGCGGCATTATTTGGATCGTTCACCAAGACCTTGCTGCCGTCCGCTGCGAAGCTGAAGAATTCGCAGTTCGCTCCGCCACCGCCTTCTTCGTGAATCACGCGGAAGGGATAGACGCCAGCTACTGGCACATAGACGAAGAACGTGGTATCAGATGCACCGCGACCTCCGCTGAATTCGCCGAGTTTTCTGGCTGATGGATGGCGAGGATCTGATCCGCTGTAAACCGCAAACCCGTCGTCGCTGTTGACACCCATACGAATTACACCAGCAGGCAATTCCAAGAAGCCGGTGAATTCAGTCGAGAAGTTTTCCAATTCGCCCCCTGGAATGTTGGGATCGAGGCCAGGGAATTGGTTCTCTGGATAACCGTTGCCTGACTGGAAGTTTCCTTGATCCGCCATGTTTTGATCAAAATTGATGATCGGCACAGTGAATCGGAAATTTCCGAGAGAGGTTTGGTCTGCACCAACCGATGCATCATCAGCCAAGTTCTCGAACGGAGCACCTGTTTGAGGATCGAGCAGAGTGCCACGCAATTGGGCTTCCATACGAGCAGTGTTGTTTGGCAACCCTGCATCCACGCGAGCGCGATGAATATAGGCGGTGAAACCAGAACTGTTCTTGTCCACAGCTGCGGCAGGAACCACAGTCGCGGCATCCAAGGCAGTGTAGTTAGGAATCAATCCGGAGAGCGGAATCGTCTTAGTCTTCGCTGGTGTGCCGTAGCTGAAGGTTACTACCGCAGTGTGAGCACTGCCCGAAGCTAGAAGAGTTGGGCTTGCGTAGACAGCGGTTGTGTAATCGCCCGTCTTGCTCACCGTCGCCACGACTGCCTCGCCATCAACCTTTAGTGATACCGTTGCTGGATCCACCATTTGACCCGAGACGTCGTTCAACTTAACGCTGACGCCCGCTGGAGTGAACCCGAACCCGGCCAAACCTGGGGTAATGGCGTAGGTCTCGATGCGGAGGCTATCCACCCATTGGTTGGCGTTAGCACCACCGGTGCGGGCACCGAAAGCGAAACGGCCGGCCGTTGGAGGGAAGGCTACCACCACATCCTTGACGGTTTGGATCCCTTTATAGAATACGTTTAAAACGTTATCTTTCACTTCGATGCTGACAGGTTCGAAACCGGTCGTCAGCAAGCTTACGTCGTTGCCGAGGCCGTCTTTCAGGATCGCTCCAAGACGAGCACGTCCGCCCTCACGTTGACCAGCAAGCCAAGTTGTAGAGACGATGCTTGTATCATCATTCCCGTTGACTTTGACGTCGATGGAAGGGGCGGTATCTGTTCCGTTATTGTCCCATGTATCGAAAGACACGATGAGAGCGGCCCCTGCTGGACCTTCTTCACCGTAGGTCGATCCTTCATCAATGGATGAACTGAACGCGAACGCCATACCGTCGGCAGCGCGAGCAGACCCACCGCCAATTCGAACCATGAATGTTGCTTTGAACCCACTGACCAACTCACCGTTGGTGAACTCCGGAAGCACCATCATACCCTGCTGGCTGGCGACTGCATCAGTGATGCTGACGTAACCCGAGTTGTCAACGCCGCCAGCACCCATGTGGATGGCAGTACCCGCGACGACTGCGTCACCGAGTCCGGCATCGAAGTCATTGGTATAGATGGCCGCTTGAGCGGTCAGACCGGTCAACAGACCGACACTGGAAGCGGCTGCGAGAAGCCGTCCAACACGGCCGCTCTTGAACCTTAGCGCAGAAACCATCCGCGCGAAGGAGGGGAGAATTGTCGGGGAAGGCCCACTTTGTGGACCAAAACCGACGGGTTGATTATTTCGCATATGAGTCTTTGGGAAGAATTCCGAGGCTGCTGGGTTTAACCTAAAAAAGGCGACAAGCACCCATCGAATCAAGCACCCACAAGATTCGAGGACACTCCGCCACAAGCTAGGGTTTAAGCTGCTTTCGGAACACATATTGTTAGGGAACAGCTTTAGTAGACCAGTTCTTCAACAATTGTGCAACAGAAATGTGACAAAATCTTCGGTGGGGAAAAAGCCTTCGAAGTCGGGTTTGGGATCCCCTTCGGGTCAAGAATCCGGGAACGAACCCTCGGATCAGACACTAGCCAGCAATTGGATCTCGAAAACGAGGGTCGAGTTCGGAGGGATTGCCCCTGGGTAGCCTGCGGCGCCATAGGCGAGATGGGGAGGGATCGTGACCTTGACGTGGTCACCGACTCGCAACGTGGCGACCGCTTGGTCCCAGCCTGCGATGACCTGACCTGCGCCAAGGACAAAGGCGAACGGATCGTCACGATCCACCGAGGAGTCAAATTTGGTCCCATCGGTAAACCATCCCGTGTAATGAACGGTAACTGTCTGTCCTGCAACGGCTTGCTGGCCTTGTCCACGCGTGATGTATTCGATCTGTAAACCGGTGTCTGACATGGCGAAAGCTTAGGCGGGTTCGTGGTCCAACACAATTAAGAACTCATCGTTTGTTCATTCCCTTGGTTTGGGGAGTAAGCCAATGGTTTGCGGGAGTCCTCCTTCGGCGTTGGGGGGCAATTGTTGAATTTCTAAGAAGCGTTGGGCTGCGGGGGCTACGCGGCGATCGTAGGAGCCGAGGGCATCGTTGAACGAATTCACTGCACTCCCTAGATTTTTACCTAATTTAACCCAGTGGCTATTCATATCTTCCAATCGTTTGGCAAGGGTTTGGCCTAGGGTCGCGATCTCGCGAGCGTTTTCAGCCAATGCTTCGGCTCGCCACCCCGCCGCAGCAGCTTTAAGCAGGGCGATTAGGCTTGTCGGGGTTGCGAGGATGACTTTTTCAGCCATGCCAGTTTCTAGGAGCGACGGATCGCACTCCAAGGCGGCGGCGAAGAAATTTTCCCCGGGTAGAAAGAGGACGACAAACTCGGGAGAACCCTCGACCTGTTCCCAATAGGATTTGCGACTCAATGCTTGGAGGTGTCTCCGCACGGTGGAGGCGTGTTCTTGAAGATGGGTGGTTCGGACGCTTTCATCGGGGGCTTCGAGTGCGAGGATGTAGGATTCGAGTGGTGCTTTCGCATCCACGATGATGCATTTTCCGCCGGGAAGTCGAACGGTAAGGTCGGGACGTTGTTTGGTATCCCCGCCAAGATTACCCTTAGTGGTGAGTTGCTCGTAAAAATCGCAGTAGTTCAACATCCCGGCGAGTTCCACGACTCTGCGGAGTTGGAGTTCACCCCAACGGCCTCGAGTATTGGGGTTCCGTAGCGCACGAGAAAGGGATGTGGTTTCAACACGAAGGGTGTTTTGCGCCTCGACTAGGGATTTAAGTTGAGTATCAAGGGTTGCAAAAGCCGCAGTGCGCGATTTTTCAAGGTCCACAATCTTAGCGTCAACCTTGTTCAGAGATTCTCGCATTGGAGCGAGTAATCCTACAATTGCTTCGGATCGTTGATTCAATTCAGAGGTCGAGGCTTGCTTAAGAATCGCAAATTCTTGCTTGGCCAATAAGAGGAAGGAGTCGTTATTAGCCCTAAGAGATTGAGCTGCCAGAGATTGGAATGTTTCGGAAAGTCGTTTTTGAGCATCCTCCACTGTGGCGAGTTTTTCGGCATGAGTCCGGCGTTCGAGGTCAAGAATGGTGGTTAATTCGGTGAGGCGCACTTGGTTTCGAAACCGGCACAGAATCCAAGCCAAGGCGGCACCGGCGACAAAGACCAAGAGATTGTGCAGGTAGAACATGAATTGAACCATGCGCGAGTCGGGCCCGGGAATCAAAGCAGAAAATCAGCGGGATTTTACTGGTGATTGGAAGGAAAGGTGCAACCATCACCGATACAACACTATTCATGAGCACTTTTTTTTGTCGATTTAAGGTTTTAGGTGGATCTGAGGCCCGAGTGGGAATGGTTATCGGGGGTCAAAGCGTGACAGATCTCACGGAAGCTGGAGTGCAACGGTTAACGGATTTGTTGGAAGACGATTCCGCCGTCGTAAGGGTGATGGAGTGGGTCCAGAAGTTGCCCCGCGCTTCGTTGAGCCTCAGCGAGATAACGCTCCTTCCTCCAGTGGAACGGCAGGAGGTCTGGGCGGCTGGAGTGACCTACCTTCGGAGTAAGAAGGCGCGAATGGAAGAATCGGATCACAACGCGAGTGCGTATGATCGCGTTTATGATGCCCCAAGACCCGAACTGTTTTTTAAGTCGATGCCTGAAAAGGTCGTAGGAGAAAAAGGGCTGGTGGGAATTCGTCGTGATGCAAAGTGGAACGTTCCTGAACCTGAATTGGCATTGGTGATTAATTCAAAGGGTGAATTGAAGGGCTTCACGATCGGGAACGACATGAGTTCTCGCGATATTGAAGGGGAGAATACGCTTTACCTGCCCCAAGCCAAAATCTACGACCGATCGTGTGCCTTGGGACCTTGGATGGTGCTAGGGGCGACAGAAGCGGAGGCTCGCGAATGGGAAATCGGGGTGAGTATCGAACGCGAGGGTGCGGAAGTTTTCAATGGTTCGACCAAGGTCGGGCAGATCAAGCGGACGTTTGATGAATTGATCGGTTACCTGTGCAGGAGTCAGACGTTTCCGCACGGAGTGATTTTATTCACCGGCACGGGAGTGGTTCCTCAGGATTCCTTCACCCTTCACGAAGGCGACATGGTCCGGATGAAAATATCGGGGATCGGCGTGTTGGAGAATCGGGTTACTGTGGTGTGACGCTGGCCTGTGTGACGGTGGGGATGTAATTCAGGGTGTAATAGGCTGAGTTGTGGAGGAGGGGTTGACCCTTGGCAGATTTGATGCCCGGGAAATGCAGTTCGTGAACATGACCTTCGACTAGCCCATCAATCGAGAGGCGGGCAATCAACCCATCCGAGGAGACGGTGATTTTTTTGATCGTGGGTTTGCTGGCATCGACTTCAGGGCTGCCGTAGTTGGATTGATAGATGTGGGTGTAAGCCTCGATGGTGTAGGAAGCGGTGGCTTCAACCGTCGCACGATCCACAGGTTCGGTAAAGCTGAGCTCAAAGCCATCTGGCCTTGCTTTCATATCGAGGATCTCGAAAGGAACTGCACCGGTCCAAACCAGCCGTTGTAAGGCGAAGGGGTTGCCGCCGCGTGCGCCCCAGCCGCGATCGGTTCCGCCGACAAAGAGGGAACCGTCGGGTGCGAATTCCATGCTCAAGTTGCCGGAAGCGAAGCCTTGGCGGAAGGGGAAGACGACGCCTTGGTATCGATCGTTCACTTTTTCGAGGGAAACTCGCATGATCGTGCTGTGGGTTTGGTCGCCTACGAACAACTGATCCTTGAACGGGCCGAACTTTCCCTTGGATACATCGCAGGCAATGCCGCTCGCGCTCTGGCCCATCTTATTGTAAGGAAAAATGATTGCTGGAGGAACGAGTTGCGGGATTTTCGCCGCCTCAAGATGCATCCGGCTGCCGCTTTTGGGGTCGAGTGGACGGGCTCCGAGAGCGTCCGTGGAATCATACCATTTATTCCCGGAAGGATTGCCCATGAAATGACCAGGCTTCAGATGTTTCAATGCACAGGCTCCGTTCCACGGGCCTTGGTTATCGGTATAAAACATGTCGCCGACTGAATTAGCACCGATCCCGCCCGGGGAGCGAATCCCACTGCAGGTTGGCACCGCTTTACCATCCGCGCCGACGCGAAAACACCAACCGCGAAAAGGATCTTCACTGGTGAACGAACCGGTTAGACAAAGAACTACCCAGATGTTGCCATCCTTATCGAACTTCGAACCGAAAGCATATTCGTGGTAATCCCCGTTAACACCCCATGCATCGGCGACGGTTTCGAAAAGATCCGCTCGCCCGTCGGCATTCAGATCTTTCATTCGAGTCACCTCTCCGCGTTGGGTACAATAGACCCAGCCATCGCGCACTGCGAGTCCAAGAACCTCGTGCAGGCCGTGAGCGAACTCCGTAAAAGTCGCCCGGGCCGGTGGTTTCTCGAACGCGCCATCGACCATGTAAATTTTTCCCAAACGTGTCGAGACAGCGAGTTTGTTGTCGGGCATGACTTGCAATGCCCCCGCTTCTAGTGTGATCCCTTTGGGTATTGGGATCGTGACGATTTCGTAATACTTGGCCTCATCGGTTTTGAGATCGGCACGGAGAGTGATTACGGACAGCACCGATGCGAGAACGAAGCCCGTGAGCTTGAATAAGTGGGTTGTCATCATTGTCATGAAAATGGTTTTAAGGGATCGCTCACCAAATTATTTCTTCCACAAATTTGGCTTGTTTTCCATGGAAGGAAACTGGAACCAACAACTCTTGTTGACCTTCCGAGGTTCGCACCACAGGCCTGTCTCCTGCGTTGGTTGGAAATCGCAGAGTGAATTTTCCATCCACACTCCAACCATCACCTTGAGGTTCAATTTTTTGTCCGACAGCGGCACGGAACCAAAGGTTGGGTTGATCGCCCTGAAGGTTTAAGGTTCTTTGGAAAACTGAATCAAAACCCTTGGTTGTGGCGACAGGATGATCTTCGATTTGCAGACCCATAAAGGAATAAAGGAATACAGGACGCCGCCCTTCATCTAGTCGGTAGCCGCGCATTTTGTAACTGCTGGGCTTTGCTTTGGTAGTAGGCCAAGGATCTGTTGGCTTGTCCAACACAGCGAATGTGGGACCCGGTGCCAGTTTGATGATGTGATCGCCTAGTGGCGGTTCGTAACCTTCTCCACGACCGTTGCTATGCCGTGCGGCATCAATGAATGCGCCCTGCCAAATCAAGGCCAATCTGATTTCGTTCGCATCAAACGCTAGGTTTGCTTTTTCAGGATAACCGACTCCGATGGCACGGGAACCTGCATCCTTAATAAAGTTGCGATAAATCACGGGTTCTTTTTCGGCGATGATTTCCATTTTCCCTGTGACAAATCCGGAAGGGATTTCGGCTTCGTGACCTTTGGAAAGATACTCCCAAATCGCATCGATTTGTTGCTCCGTGTTGCCATCGAGGATTTCAGAATTCGCTGCTTTGCCTTCAGGCCAAAAACTTGGCATACGAGTGCCCGGCCGCAGGGCAGCAGGGTTGATCATGTAGGTTTGAAACCAATCTTTTCGCAAACGTCTGGTCATCGTGGTGAGATCGATAGCAGGAACTCCGAGCGATTTGTGGACACCGAAATTGTGACAGGAAATACAAGTGAGCCCACCATTGCCGACGAGTTTCCGACCCGGCTTAACGCGATGGAGATCGGCTGAATTTTCTCGAATGATGCCGAAAGTGCCATCCACCTTCGCGAATTGATCTGGAAGTTGCCCGACATTCGCCTCACCAAACTGAGGCATGCGCGTGGCCATGTAGGGACGGTCTGCGCCCTTTTTTGTTAATACGTTTTGCAACCAGTCCGTGCGGAGCTTGCCGCCGACGCGGGTTAAATGCGGTGGGATACGACCTTCCTCACCCAAATCTACATTACCCGAGGTGATAAAGTACGCGAGCCGCTCACCCACGGGTCCTCCCTTGCTATCACGGCTGTGACATGCAGTACAACTCAAGGAGGAGAGGGTGAAATTGATCTCTTCCGCGGGTGATCGAGCAGACTTTAACAACGGCTTGTTTTTTAGGGTGAGTCTCAATGCGGCACGTTGCGCGGCACTGAGCGAAAAGTCTGGAACGCGTGAATCGATTTGATCCGCGAGACAACCCTTGGTGCCATCCATATCAGTTAACGATTTGGAGATACCCAACGACGCCACGTCGGAGGAGCGATGGCAAGCGACGCACCCATAAGTAGAAAACGCGACTTGTCCGCGAGTTACTTTTTCAGGTTGAACATTAAACACTTCTGCCGCCAAAGGTTTCAATGACGCGCCTTGATGAGAGAAAACATCCGCTGGGATGGGGGCTCGATCAAAACCCGGGCCTGACCATTCTAATTTAAGTTCATACCCCGCACCTGAGTTGAAAAAATTGAGCGCGAATCCATGATCTCCAGCCTTTAAGTCGAGGGACACTTTTTTATTTTCTGGAGCGTGGACACCACCGTTATCAATCACCATTTTTCCATCCAGTGATAATTGAGAACCATCGTCGGAAGTGAGAGTAAATGAGTATCTACCATCAAGTGGGATTTCGAGTGAGCCCGAGAACCGGAAGCCAAAATTCTGATCTCGTTTTCGCGACTCCACTGAGATGTTGCTCGTGACTCCTCGGGCCACGGGTTGGAGCCGATCAAAGTCGGCGGAGTCGTTGAAGTCGCCTTCGTAATAAGCGTAATTGAGACCTCGCACACGGTCGGCCTTGGCTGGATCGGCCAACGACACTGCCTGTTCACGTAAGAGATACATCGCGAGCGCACCGGCCTCGGGGCCACTCAGATTCGAGGCTGGCATGCGACCTGATGGACGAAAATGAACTGGGTTCACCAAGAACCGTTGTAACTCGCCGAATTCATATTTTTTAGCCAACGGCCCCAAGGGGACAGATGTGGTTTCTAATGAATCAGGAATTGACTTAGCGGCTTCTGAATCCTTCGGGTGCAATCGCGCGGGCGATTCTTGCGGCGCATGACATGCAACGCATCCGACGGAATGGAACAACTGCCGTCCTTGCTCCACCAAGTAGGGTTCTGCTGCTGCCCCCGTTGCTGCGCGGGGTTGGTTCGAAATCAAGAAGTGTACCAAATCCTCGACGACGGCGGCTTTCACATCTCCTTTAAGCCCATGCAAACTATCAGGCATTGTCGTGCCGGGTTTTTCACCTTGAGGGTTGAGGAGGTAAGCACGCAGAAACTGAGGTGTGAGCGCAAGTCCCGTGTTCCCCAGCCGAGGCCCTGATCCGGATTGCTTCCCAAATCCTCGCGCATCAGGACGATGGCAGGCGGTGCATTGCAAACCAGCGATGAGGGATTCGCCAACGTCCACCGAAATAGGCGCGGTAGTAGAGGGCCCTAGGATTGGGTGCGATGGAATCGCGCCTAGAATGGACGAGACTTGAGCGATTATTGCGGCAACGCACACAGACTGGGACCTCAACCGAGAAATCAAATAGCGCATGGTTATTGTGGAGAAGTTACTGAGATGCGGATTCGAGGGCAACCGCTTCGTATGTTTTTTTATTAGAAATCTATCTTGCCGCTTCGACACAAGTATTTGGTTGTTCACGACGTGGTTGGACCCTAGCTTCTGACGCAAGCAACGATGAAAATGATCAACCGACTTTCTTGTATCGCAGCCGTGCTCGGCTCCCTTCTAACCGCTGCCGTCGCTCTGGGTGCGGATACAATTCAAGCTAATACGCCATCGCCTGCGAGGACTACGAATCATGTCGAATTTCGCATTGGCCCCAATTATGCAGACGCGCCGGAACTCACCATGCGAGATGGCGTCCCCAAGGGAACGATCTACGAGTTCACCATGGATTCGAAGGATAGCTCGATGTATTCGGGAATTGCGAAAAGGATGCCGCCGCCCGTTCCGTATAAAAGAAAAGTCTGCGTGTATGTCCCGAAACAATATGAAGCAGGGACACCTGCTCCTTTTATCATCGCTCAGGATGGGCTCTCCTACACGAACGTGATGCCAAAGATTTTGGATAACATGATTCACGATCGACGTCTCCCTGCGATGATTGCAATTTTCATTAACTCGGGCGGCGGTGACGCTCAAGGAAGTCAACGCGGGCTCGAATACGATACAGTTTCTGAACGTTACGCGGTATTCATCGAAACAGAGGTGCTCCCATTTATTTCCAAAACATACCAACTGAATTTCACGACGGATCCTGAGGGTCGCGCGACCATGGGAGGAAGTTCGGGTGGAGCTGCGGCGTTTACCATGGGATGGTTTCGGCCTGATCTTTACCGACGGATACTGACTTACTCCGGCACGTATGTGAATCAGCAGTCGCCGTTAAATCCAGCGTCGCCACAAGGTGCTTGGGGCTATCATGCCTACTTGATACCGGCGAGTGAACGGAAGCCTTTGCGAGTTTGGCTGGAGATTAGCGAGAACGATAACGGGTCGAAACTCAACGAGGCATCCCTTCACAATTGGGTAATGGCTAACGAACGGATGGCCTCAGCGCTTCAGGCGAAAGGTTACACCTACCGGTATGTTTTCGCGGAGGCAGCTGGACACACCGACGGAAGGGTGACTCGTCAAACGCTTCCGGAAGCGCTCGCGTGGCTCTGGCAAGGATATCCCGCGAAATGATCCCGCTAAAGCTTTTCACTGCGAGGATCGAACGCATCACGAAGTCCGTCTCCGATAAAGTTGAGGGTCAACAACATGACGACCAACAACAAGCCCGGGAACAGAACCATCCACCAGTAAAGCCGGAGCGAATTGATCTGAGCTGAACCTTCTGCCATGAGTGATCCAAGGCTAGCCTGAGGGGCTTGAATGCCTAACCCAAGATAGCTGAGAAAAGATTCGTAGAGGATTACTGAAGGGATGGTGAGCGTCAGGTAAACAATAACCACACCTGCAACATTGGGTAGAATGTGCTTCCGGAGAATATGGATGTGAGAGGCACCCATCGCCCGGCTCGCATCCACAAAACTCCGCGTTCGCAACGAGAGCACTTCACCTCGAACGATACGCGCCATGGTCAGCCACGAAACGGCACCGAGACCTGCGAACAGGAAAAGCAGACGCGCCACACCGGCAGCCTCCGGTGAAAAATGCAGGAGCAACCAATCTTTAAACAACCCTTCCAGCGAGGTGATCATGACGATGACAAAAATCACCGAGGGTAACGAATACAGGATATCCACAATCCGCATCATCACCCCATCACAAGTGCCGCCGATATAACCCGCCACAGCACCCCAAAGTACTCCGATTAGCAGGCTTACTCCGGCACCGACCAGCCCAACCATCATCGAAATACGGGCTCCATATACCAAGCGACTGAGAAGATCACGCCCGAGCAAATCTGTTCCGAACCAGTGCTGGCTGGATGGAGGATTCGCGAGCGCGTCGGTTAGCGTCGTGGGTGACTGGGTTGAAATCAATGGGTGCAAAAACAGCAACACTGTCAAGACACCCAACACACAGGCACTGGTGAAGGCTGCGGGATTTTTCGAAAACCGTCGCCAAGCCCGTTGATTCGGAGTGAGAGATGGAGCGTCCATTATTCGTATTTTACCCGTGGATCCAGCCACGTATAAGCCGCATCCACCAAAAGGTTTAACACCAACAGAAGCACTGCATAAACCAAGACCAACCCCACAATCATGGGATAGTCCCGATTAAGAGCACTGTTGATAACGAACACACCCATTCCCGGAATCTGGAAAAGGCTCTCGACGACGAATGAACCAGTCAACAAATCCGCCAACAGTGGGCCCGAGTAAGAAACTACAGGAAGGACCGCAATCCGAAATGCGTGCTTCCAAAGGACCTCGGATTCGCTCAGACCTTTTGCACGGGCAGTAACAATGTAATCGGCATGCATTGTCGTTAACATCCCCTCCCGCATGAGTCGCGCTACCTTGCCACTAAAGTAGAGGCCGAGAGTCATCGTGGGGAGGATCATTTGCCAAGGTCCACCCCATAATGCCACAGGGAATAATTGCCAATGCACCGCGAACACAATCACCAAAACTGGCCCCACCACTAAAGCGGGGACACAAACAAATAGGATCGCAAGCGCACTACCTGCGAGCTCGAATCCGCGACCGCGGAAAGCAGCGGTGTAAAAACCCAAGGGGATTCCGACTCCCAATGCAAACATGAACGAGGCCGTCCCCAACACAGCTGAGACAGGCAATGCTTGGCGGATGATATCGTTCACCGAGTGGTTCCGTTGCTTGAGTGAAGGCCCTAGATCTCCTTGCGCCAATCCCTTCAGGTAAATGAGGTATTGTTTCCACAGCGGTTGATCGAGATGGTAACGCTCCATTAAGCGGCGTTCGATTTCGGGCGATGCAGGCTTACGGTCTTTATCAAACGGGCCGCCCGGGGCAGTGCGAACGAGCAAAAAAGCAAGAAGGCTGATTAAGATCAATAACGGAGGCAGCACTAATAATCGCTTTAAGAAATAATTCATGGCGACCCCAAATCAGCCCCTGTAGAGGAGCGTCGCTGCTTTTTGATTGATCGCACCGGGTGCTCATCCCGAATATTGTTGTGAAGTCCTGAGATGACTTCGGGATCGAATAAATTGAACCCGACATAAATGTATAGGGGTAGGATCGGAGGATCCTCGCGCACGAGCAATGATTCTGCCGCACTCAGAAATTTTGCCCTTTCCGCCGGTTGTCCGGAGGCGTTGGCTTTGCGCATCCATTGATCGAACGCCAGATTCTTCCAACCCGTGCGATTGTTTGGATTGGAGCTCATGAACATATCCAAAAAAGTATTGGGATCATTGTAGTCCCCGACCCACGCACTCCGACTGAGGTCGAAATCCAATTCTGACTGTGCTCGCAAATAGGTTTTCCATTCCATCGAACGCAGTTCCACCTCGATCCCTAATTCGCGTCGCCACATTTCTTGTAACTCAACTCCCACCATTTCATGCGAGCGCGAAGTATTAAAATGATAACTCACCCTTGGGAATCCTTTCCCGTCAGGATAACCTGCTTCCTTCAACAACCGACGTGCTTCGATGGGATTAAAATTCAACCCTTCCGGGGATTGGTAATTGGGGAGACCGGGAGGCACAAGGAAGGAGGTTGGTCGCTCGCCTCCTCGAGTCACTCGATCAGTGATTCGTTTTTTATCAATGGCCATCGCAAACGCTTGGCGAACCCTGACATCATCGAAGGGTTTTCGAGTCACGTTATACCTAACGAAATAGCTACCCAGATAATCAAAGACATGGAAATCACGGCGTTTTTTCAGCAAATCAATTAACTCGGTCGGCACCACATCTTTATCCCAAATAATATCCACCTGTTTGGTGAGAAATAAATTCAAGGCAGTGGCAGCACTGTTCACGGGCATCAGGTCAACTCGTTCTAATTGCACGTTTGTCGCATCCCAATAGCGGGGATTCTTTTTGACGCGAACCCGGTCCTCCAGACGCCAGTCGATCAGCTCATAGGCACCACTGGAGGGAAGCGGACGGGCGTGGATCCAACGATCGCCGTATTTCTCGATTGTCCAGCGTGGCATGACCACATGAGTTTGAAATGCGCACAGTTCTAAAAAGAACGGCGTAGGGTTTAATAATTCAACCTGAACTGTCAGATCGTTCAGAGCCCTCACTGCGACATCCGCAGCGTTTGTAGTTTTGCCGGTGTTGTATTCCTCAGCGTTTTTTATGTAATAAAAATTGCCGGCGTAATCTGCACCAGTCATCGGATCGAGAACTCGCAACCATGAATACACCACATCTTGAGCTGTGATCCGCTCGCCTGTGGACCAGACGGCGTTGGTGCGGAGGTGGAATGTGTATGTCCGTGAGTCTTTGGAAATCTCCCACCGATCTGCCAATCCAGGCTCGGCCTGAGCATCGACCGCGTTGTACCGGGTCAGGCCTTCGAACAGGGTCAACGCGATTCGAATATCTGGTTGACCGGTGATGATGGCAGGATCTAACGACTCGACCTCTTTACCGTTGATGATCACTAAATCAGCTCGCTGACCCTGACGTGAACACCCCGGAACTAAACCCATCAGAAGAATCAGACAGGTAAAAAAAATCAGCCCCCTCGGAGAATTTCCAAGGGGGCTGATCTGTTGCCGCATGAGGCGAAATTATTTGTTCGTCTTGGTTGCGTTTGTCGCCTGTGGAATCTGCAAGAATTGGCTATTGGTTGGAGCCACAACGGGAGCGACTACAGGGACGACCTGCTGACCGAGGTGTTGTCCAACTCCTTCACGGCGACCCTTAGCTGCTTGTGTGTTCAAAATGCCGAGGAGGAGGGATAATACGAGGAAAATTCCAGCGACATACTTGGTTGCCTTGGTCAGCACATTGCCTGATCCAGAGCCAAACAAGGCATCCGAAGCACCCGCTCCAAAGGCTAGCCCGGAACCAGCCTCTTTCTTAGGAAGCTGCATCAAGACGAGGAGCATCAAAACCAAACAATTGACAATTAAAGCCGCTGTGAGCAGCACAATGATTAAATTCATATTTCCTTAAATCGAATTCTTAACAATATCAGAAAAACCGCGAACTTCCAACGAGGCACCACCAACCAACGCACCATCCACATCCGCTTGACTCATTAACTCCCTCGCGTTCGAAGCCTTCACGCTTCCCCCATACTGGATGCGCACGCGACGCGCTGTGCCTTCATCATACATCGCCACTAAGCGATTCCGAATGAATGCGTGAACTTCCTGAGCCTGCTGCGGTGTGGCAACCTTACCTGTCCCGATGGCCCATACCGGCTCGTAAGCAATGATGGATTCCTCTAACTGACTTTTAGTAAGCCCTTTGAGACTTCCTTCGAGTTGGGTGCCGACCACTGCTTCGGTGCGGCCCGCTTCTCGCTCTGCCAAAAGTTCGCCGACGCAAATAATTGGTTTGAGTGATGCTGCTAGCGCGGCAATCGCTTTTGCGGCAACCATCGCATCAGTCTCGCCATTGAATTGACGCCGCTCAGAGTGGCCAAGGATGACGTAACGAACGGAGAACTCTTTAAGCATCCCGGCTCCAATCTCGCCGGTGAACGCTCCACTTTGGTGCTCGCTCATGTTTTGAGCTCCCAAGCGAATGTTTGAGTCGAGGACCACTTTTGAAACTTCTGAAAGAGCGGTGAATGGAGGACACACCACGATATCCACTTCCTTGACCGCTACCAAATCACGCTTCAACCCAGTCACAAGATCGATTGCTTCCGCAACGGTCTTGTTCATCTTCCAGTTGCCTGCGATGATTAACTTACGTTCTTTATCCATGACTAATTCCTTCTAGGGGTAACAGGTTGGTCACGAATTGCCAAGCGCGACTACACCCGGCAAATCCTTGCCTTCCAAGAATTCAAGGCTCGCTCCGCCTCCAGTACTCATGAAAGTCACCTTCGCACCCAACCCAGCCACGTTGATAGCTTTGACGCTATCTCCTCCACCGATGATGCTTTTAGCCCCATTTTTCTGGGTTGTGTCAACCACTGCCTGAGCGATGCTGAAAGTGCCCTGGGCAAACCTCGAATCCTCGAAAATTCCCATCGGTCCGTTCCACAAAATTGTTTTAGCTTTTGCTATCTCGTTCGCAAATGTCGCGATTGTGGCAGGTCCGATATCAACGCCTTCTGAATCCACTGGGATGTCCCGCTCTGTGTTGATCCGAGCATTCTGCAGATCGAAAATGGCGCGACCTTTCTTATTCTTCCGTCCGGTGTCAATCGGATCAGCGATAACGTTATCAGACGGAATCAGGAACGTGACTCCCTTCTCTTTGGCTTTTCCAACCGCTGCAGTCGCCACGTCGGTTTTATCCGGTTCGACAAGGGATTTACCCACTCGGATTCCGTCGGCTAACTTGAAAGTATAAGCCATGGCTCCTCCGATCAGAATGGCATCGGCTTTTTCGAGGAGACGATCGATCACTTTGATCTTATCGGAAACTTTTGCTCCTCCCAAAATCACCACGAAAGGACGGGCAGGGTTCTCTAATTCATCACCGAGAAATTTCAATTCACGCTCCATCAAAAGCCCACCGACACACTTGCCACCACGTTTGTGAATGGACGCTGGCACACCTGCTGTGGACGCATGAGCACGGTGCGCAGCACCGAACGCATCGTTCACATAAATCTCGCCAAGACTCGCCAGTTTTTCAGAAAACGCAGGGTCGTTTGCCTCTTCTTCTTGATAAAACCGAACATTTTCCAACAGGAGAACTTCGCCATCTTTGAGGGACTTGACCTGATTCTCTACTCTTTCGCCAATGCAGTCGTCTGCAAAATGAACGGGACGCCTTAGCATTTCGGCCAAAGCGTTTGCGACGGGCCGGAGGGACAGGGAAGGATCTGGCTTACCGTCAGGTCGTCCCAAGTGGGCCATCAACACGATTCTCGCACCACGCTGAATCAGGTTCAACAATGTGGGAAGAGTCTCTTTAATGCGTGTGGCATCGTTAATCACCATGCGACCGTTGGATTCTTCCATTGGCACGTTGTAATCCACACGCATCAGCACGCGTTTACCGCTTACGTCCACATCGTTGATAATCAGTTTCCCCATAAAACAAACAAGGCGGGGACGGTAGCAGAGAATGCCGGTAAGTCAAAATCAAATCGCTCCTCGTTTGTAATGCGTCAGTGGAGGCGGGTGAGGGCAGGAATTCCGATTTGAAAAAAATCACAGTTTTTTTCATTTTATCTTTTATATTGTACGTATGCTGCTGCATATACGGTCCATATGACATCTATCTCCGACGCTTTTCCC
>SXGS01231868.1_pt1 | contig 36452 bp, 29 predicted proteins | sample 3174681 | NCBI WGS metagenome assembly SXGS01 (sample SAMN11356861, study PRJNA531348) | freshwater metagenome | isolation source: freshwater sample F1-80 | place: China: Fuxian Lake, Yuxi | collected 2017-12-25
ATCCGCATCCCGGTCCACATGATCGAGACAATGTCGCGGCTGCGGCGAGTCAACAAAAAGCTTCTCCAAGAGAACGGCTACGAACCGACGATCGAAGAGACCGCCGAAGCAGCCGGCGTGAGCTTGGATGAGGCTCGCCGCGTAATGAAGATTTCGCGGCACCCGATCAGCCTCGATCGCCCCGTCGGCGAAAGCGAAGACAGCTTCTTCGGCGAGTTCATCGAGGATCACAGCACTGACAGCCCGGTCAACACGGCCGCGTCCGAGATGCTCAAAGACAAGATCGACAACGTCCTAAAGACGCTGACGTATCGCGAACGCGAGATCATCAAGCTGCGGTACGGCCTGGGGGACGGCTACACCTACACCCTCGAAGAAGTCGGCCGCATTTTCAAAGTCACTCGCGAACGTGTCCGACAGATCGAAGCAAAAGCCGTTCGAAAACTGCAGCACCCCGTTCGCAGCAAGCAGCTCAAGGGCTTCCTTGAAGGGCTGATGCCAGCCATGTCGTGACCACCTTGGAGTGCGGTGGCCTGAGCCACCGCTTTTCAAAACGGATGGCGTTTGGAGAAATCGTCGTCTTCCGTAAAACGGGTGCGATTTGAAAAGCGGCGGCTCAGGCCGCCGCACTCCAAAGCTACTCCCACGCGACGCCCGTTTGCTGCGCGACGAATCGCAGGTCTTCGACGACGGCGGGAACCAATGGGATTCCCGTTGTCCGTCGTTCGGCCTCGGCGAAGCGTTCGGGATCGCCGGGGATCAGTGGCCCGTTCGTGCCTGGTGCGGGGCGAGTCGCTCGGAAGGTACGAATCCAGTCGTCGATCTGACGTTTGAATTCGAGCGGGTCGATGAAGGCATCGATCCGCATCGCTCCAAAGAAGTGACCGATCCCCTGCCCCACTCGGCGCGGCGGCTCGGCATGGTCGAGCGTGAATGGCGGAGTGAACGGTCCCCAATTAGCACCGCTGAGCGGCCCGCACAACAGATCGACCATCGCTCCCAGACAATAGCCCTTGTGACCGCCGTGTTCGCGATCGGCTCCCAACGGCAGCATCGCTCCGCCAGAGACCATCGCATGCGGGTCGGTCGTCGGGTTACCGTCGCGATCGATCGCCCAGCCATCGGGAATCGGCTTGTCGGTGCGGATCGCCATCTCGACTTTTCCAAACGCGGCGGCCGGCGTCGCCATGTCGATCACCACCGGCGGTTCTTCCAGTCCGGGAAACGCGATCGCCAACGGATTCGTGCCGAGCATCTTTTCGGCTCCCCACAACGGCGCGACGATCTTCGTCGTATTCGTCATCGCCCAGCCGATCATGTCTCGCTTCAACGCTTCGAGCACATACCAGCCGGCAATGCCGTAGTGGTTCGTGTGCCGCACCGCGACCCAGCCTGTTCCGACGCGATCAGCCTTTTCCATCGCAATGGCATTCGCCTGCGGGCCGACGACCAGTCCGAGTCCATTGTCGCCGTCGATCGTCGCCGTACTGGGAGACTCACGCACGATCGTGATGTTCGGACGAGGATTGATCCTTCCAATCGAAAGCATGCTGACGTACGACCGCAATCGCGCGATGCCGTGCGAGTCGATGCCACGCAGATCGCTGAGCACCAGAATGTCCGCCGCCTGATTCGCGGCTTCGAGCGGCACGCCAAAATGCTGAAAGACTTGTGAAGCGAATTCGTGCAGGCGTTCGGAAGCAAACAAGTCGGACATGCGTTGTTCCTGACGGCCGGTTTGGAAAACCGACCTACGATTGCCCCTTCTCAGCGACTTCCACGAGCGTGCGAACGAGGCAACCAGTCGCCCCTCCTTCGCGATGTCCTTTGCTGGACGAGGCGAAGGCGGGACCGGCGATGTCGAGGTGAACCCACGGTTTGCCGGCGACGAATTTCTCGAGGAACTTCGCGGCGGTGATCGCTCCACCCCAGCGGCCACCGATGTTCTTGCAGTCGGCAACGTCGCTCTTCAGCAATTCGTTGTACGAGTCGAACATCGGCAACTGCCACAAATCTTCCCCCGCCGTCTTCGCAGCGGCGAGCAGTTGGTCGCACCACTCTTGATTGTTCGTGAACGCTCCCGACACGTCCTCACCGAGCGCAACCACGCAGGCACCGGTCAGCGTGGCGAGGTCGATCAGCCGATCAGCTCCGTGATCGACGGCGTAGCTGAGCACATCGTTGATGACCAACCGGCCCTCGGCGTCGGTGTTGTGAACTTCGATGGTCACGCCGTTGCGAGCCGTCAAAATGTCGCCGAGCTTGTACGCCTTGCCGCCGAGCATGTTCTCGACGAGTCCGCAGTACCCGATAACGTTCACCGGCAGCTTGAGCCGAGCGATCGCCGTCATCGCGCCGAGCACCGTCGCGGCTCCGGCCATGTCGCACTTCATTGTCAACATCCCATCGGTCGGCTTGATCGACAGGCCGCCGCTGTCGAAGGTGACCCCTTTGCCGACAAGAGCCAACGTCGGCGCGTTCGGCCCACCACCGCGATGCTCCAGCACGACCATTCGAGCGGGACGATCACTCCCCTTCGCCACTGCCAACAGCGAACCAAAGCGTTCCGCTTCGAGTCGATGTTCGTCAAAGACGTGACACATCAGTCCACATGGAATCGCCTCTTGCAGAGCACGAGCCGCGAAAGTCTCCGGGTAGATCTCGTGAGGCGGGCGATTCACCAGCTCTCGCGTCAGATTGATCGCATCACCCAGAATGCGGCCACGCTCACTGGCGGACGAGACGGAACCGACGTCGCTACCTGGCGGCAACACGATCTGAGCGGCAACGAAGGGAAACCGTGAACGCTCGGCCTTGTACAAGTCCTGCCCTTGCGAGCCAACGACCAGTGCGGTGGACAACACTTCGACCGCCCGGTCACGCGGCAGCGAACCAAGTTGCTCCGGCACACAGACGGCGACTCGGATGTCCTTCTTGGCGGACACTTGTCGCGCGGCGGTCATCGTGACTTTGTCCCAACGCGCGACCGACAGTTCATTCGGCGATCCAAATCCGACCAGCAGCAGACGGGTTGCTTTCAGAGTCGGCGTGTCAGGAATCGACAACAGCTCCGCCAGCTTTCCCGTGAGATCACCCGCCTCGCGCAGTCGGCTGAGCTGTCCCTGCAAAGCACTGTCGAGCGTCACCAGTTCTCTGGTCCACTCCCCCACTTCGGGAACTCCGACAATCAGCCAGTCCGCATCAACGTCTCGCGCCGCAGCGCTGACCACTTGCAAATTCATGATGACTCCTCAACGCGATCGAACACCACTCGCTGGGCACTGCCAGCGATGGATGGCCCACGACGGTAGCCTGTCACGTGGAACAAGTCATTTCAAGCGAGGCAGAAAACCGCCACAACTCAACGCATCCCGACAGGAACAAGTTCCGAAACTTCGTAGACCGGCTTGCCCAGACGGTCACGTTGATTCGGATCAATCCGTCCCTCAACGCTCACGGCTTGGCCGCTGCGGAGCGTCTTGAAATGCTGAGGATTCTTGAGCGTGACTTCGCCGCCGAATTGATCGTTGTCGTCGGGAGACTGGCTGTAAGTCAGATGCCAGACCTTGTTCTTGGAATCGAACTCGATGATCCCTTTCAGCCACGAATAACCTTCGGAGTCGTAACCGAATCTGTCGCTGGTTGCACTGACTGGTGTGACGGCGTTCGCGCGAACTCGCGTTCGAAATTCCGCAGAACTCACGTTCGATCGTGGCAACTGCGGTTCGTCATCCACGACAAGCGGCATGTCTGGCTCCACCAATTCCGGATCCAAAGAGTTCGGAACGTTTGCGAACTCTTCGTCGACCAACGGCCTGGGACGAGATCGTTGACTGGTCGTCCCGCCGTTGCGATCGAGCTTCGCATCATCGTTCGGTCCGAACGGCTCCGTGGAATCGGATGGTTGAGCTTTGCCAGGATCTGTTGGCTCAGGCACCGATTTTTCGGCCGCCGGTTCATGATCCCCATCAAACGATGTCGGAGCGGAATTGCGAACGGGATTGGGAGCGGTCAACGTGTTCGCACCAGACGGACTCGCCGGAACCCAAACCGCTCCTGGTGGAACTTGAACGGCTCCGTGGGACTGCGGTGCCATCGCCGTATTCGGCGGGGCAAACGTCCCCGGATGACCGTACGGGCCATAACTAAAACAACCCGTCACGAACAAACACACTGTCCCCAACAGCCCTAACCGGCGATCCGTGCCCATAATTCTCCCTCTCCGTGGGAAGTCGTTGGGTGGAGTGGTAGGTGTTTGGACGCAATCCTGTCCAGAGCGGTTTCTGAATCACCGAGGCCAGGGAGTGCCGAACAGCGTTTGCGGTTTTTTTGTTAGGCGAGGGTGAGGCGAGATCGGGCGTTGAGGCCGGGGCGGGTTTGCTGACGGGTGGCCCAGAACGTTTTTCAGGGCTGGCTGTCGCTCAGGCGGTCGGAGCGGAGTTGCAGGAGGGCTTCGGCTCCGGGTTGGCTCCAGAACTTTTCGGTGCCTTTGACTCGGTCGTTCAGCTCCTTCATCGTCGATTCCATAACGCGGCAGGTGAGGGGCAAGCCGAGTTTTCCTGAGTGCCGGCGTGCGCGACAGTCGCTGCTCAATCGCGGACGTCACGAACCTCGGTCGCCTGCTGCGATCCTTCGGGATTCAAGCCATGTTGCGAGCGTATGACTCCAGCGAATCGCCGACCTCCAGCGAATCGCCGACGCCGAAGATGCTCTCCGACGTCGATCACAGGCTGATGAACGGCGTCTGCGAATCGACGCTCGTGTGAGGACGCTCTGGCGAGTGGGGGGTGTCAACCCTCCGAGTTTTCACGTTCTCAGGTCATCTGGATGACGGACTCGGAGGGTTGACACCCTCCGCTCGTCAAAGAATCCAGGTTGACTACGGCAACTCGCTCACGCCGTCCGGGCTGACGAGCAACAGCTTGTCGGTCAGCGGGTGGTCCATCTGCGAGAAATCTTCGCGGACTCGGTCGCGGATGTGGTTGACCATATCGGGGGCGTCGGTGCTCAGAGCGACGAAGAAGTCGCGGTTGGGGATGCCGACGGCGAATTCGGTGCCGAGCACGTCGCGGACTTTTTCGTGGAAGGCTTGGCTGAGCAGGCGGGACGTGTTGTAGGCATCCGGCTTGTGCGGCATCAGCAGCTTGGGGCCGTCCTCTTGGCCGGTGAGCATCATCTCGGAGGGATGTTCGTCGAAGTAGCGGTCGAGGTTGCTCAACGCCAGTTCGTGAAGTTGTTCGGCGGTGAGGTGCCACTTCTCCAGCAGTTCGTTGCGGATGTACCAATAGGCTTGGGCCTCATCGACGACGTACAGGATCATCAGGTTCGCGACCCACGGCTCGCCCACGAAGTTCGGGAAGTTCTGCTTCCAGACTTTCTCTGGGTAGAGCATCGGCATGATGCGGTCGCGGACGGATTCGAGCGACGGCGTGGTTTGCTCTTCGCCCCATTCCTGCACTTGGACGACGGTGGTCAGAGCCGGCAGCAGGATGTTCTCGAAGCGGTCGGGCGACTGAACGTACGAGCGATAGAAATTGAACAGGTTCACGTTCGACTTGCCGAGCCGCAGTTGGAACTCGCCGGTCTGTTCGCATTCGAGCAACGGGAATTTGTCGCGAGCCAATTTCAACGCGCGGGCGGCGAACAAAGCAGGCGGGTCGGCGATCATGTCGGGAGCCTCCAGAGTATTGAGCGCCATGCGGACGAGCGTGTCCGTTTCAGGATCGTGCGGTCGGTCGCCTCGTTCGACGAACGTCGCCAGTAGCATCATGCTCGGCCATTCGATGGCCCACGCCTTCCAGCGATGCCACTTCGCCCGTGTGAACCAGCGTTTCCACCAGGACTGCGGCGGATCGAGCACGGCTTCGCCTTCCCACCCAACTGACGGCTGCGGCAGTCTCAGCGAATGAATGCGGCGCATCTTGCGGCGGCGAGGAAAGAGTTGGTCGAACTCGATCGCATTTTCCAGAGCGGGTGAATCCCCCCAGACACAGCGAATCGACACGATGCCGGCTTGGTCCGGCAGCATGATGTGCGTGACTCCTTCGAAGACTTGCACCTGCCACGAAGGGGGACAGCCGATTTGAAACCAACCGGACGGCCCAGTGATCGCTTTCCAATGATCCGGAGGTTCGTGACGCACGATGTCGGTTCCAGGGGGAGAGTTCCCAACGACGGCGAAGACGGCACCACTATGCCAAAGTCAGTGGCTCTGGTCGATGGTGCGCGGGTCTCGAATTTCCGCAAGACGTGATTTGGATCGGGAGTGGATTTTCGCGGCGAACCATTTCTCAGTAATCCGCGATCGAGCCATCCTTCAGCTTCGCCCCTGGCCACTTGTAAGTCTGCGGCTTTTTCGACTCTTCGATGAGCTTGGCTTCATCGACTTCCACGCCAAGACCGGGGCCGGGCGGCAGTCCGATGTAGCCCTCTTTGTCGTACTCAAACGCCATGCGAGTCACTCCCGGCAGGTTGAAGCCGGCGTTCGTCGGGTAAAACTCGTGGATCAAAAAGAACGGAATCGACGAGACGACGTGCAGACTGGCCGCGATCCCCAGGAACGTCGCCGTGCAGTGCGGAGCGATCGGGACGAAGTACGCCTCGGCGAGCGTCGCGATCTTTTTCATTTGGCTGATTCCTCCAGTGTGGCAGCAGTCGGGTTGCAGGATGTCGATGCAGCCTTCTTGCAGGTACGGAATCATGCCCCAGATCGTGCGGTCACGCTCGCCGGTCGCCAGCGGGATGTTGATGTGCTGCTTCAGCCGTTTGAAGGTTTCGATGTTGCCGGGGACCGCTGGCTCTTCGATAAACAGCAGGTCGTACGGTTCGAGCTTCGCCGCCAGTTGAATCAACGTCGCCGGTGGCACGGCCGAGTGCGCGTCGAACATGACCGCTCCGTCGGGACCGACTTTCTCTCGAGCGGCTTTGATCGCTTTGACCATATTGTCGATGTCGGACGGGTTGCCAGAGTGCTCGTAGATGCCATGCGGCGGCACCTTCTGAGCCTTCGGCGTGTGATACACCCGGATGCGATCGCGCGTCGGCCCGCCGAGCAGTCGATAGACCGGGACGCCCCACAGCTTGCCGGTGATGTCCCACAACGCCATGTCGATGGCCGCGAGCGTGTGAACCATCAACGCTCCACCGCGCATGTTGCGGTGAGCACGAAAGAGCTTCTGCCAGAGATATTCGACTCGCGTCGGGTTCTCGCCGTCGAGCAGCTCAAACAACGACTCGGCCAACGGCTTCGAGACGCGCGGATCGACCCCCTTGAGATCGCCCCAGCCAGTGATGCCGTGGTTCGTCTCGATCTTGACGTACACGATCGGGCCGACCCAGTACGTCTTGAGCGCGGTGATGCGAATCGTCGAAGTCTGATCGCCGACTTGCGTGCCAGGAGTCTTCTCATCGGCCACAGCGTGATTGACGAACGCGATCCCAGCGGCAACTGCACCAGCGGCGGAGACAAGATCACGTCGCGAGAACGATCGGTCGGTCATGGATCGGACTCCGTTAGGGGGGTCGGGAAAGATGAATTCGTGTTTTGCCTCATCAATCCTCTGCACTACAAACGATCAAAGTTCTGTTTTCATGAGAAGATTTCAGGCGGCGATTTGGCGAAGTGCTTGTGTACTCGCAGCTCGCGCGGCGGGGAAGGTGGGGAGCAGTCGGCGGCCGTTGGGGTCTGGCTCCGAGGCGCGATGCACGTCGAAGTCCGACGTATCGTTGATCGTCGACTCGAGAGGCACAGAGAATCTTGGCGCGGGCTTCGCCCGCAACCCAAGCCAATATGGTTCATCCGCGTTGTCTTTGTAGAGACACCTTGTCGTAGAAACCGTGAGGCCATTCCACTGCGGATTGTTGCCTTCCCGGTCATCGTTTCCATCGTGACCGCTACAACTCCAGGACACGCCAGCCGTGTAATCCGTCGCCCGTTTCTGGACTTTGCCGAAGTTCGAGCCGTAGAATCCCCGCCGTTTTCCCGCCTGAGTCTGCGTCGGCGATGGCTGACGTCCCGCCTCAATTGTCCCGCCTCAAGTTCACAAGGTCTCGGCATGTGGTTCTGCGTTCGTCCTTCGTCGATTCCTCGCACGGATTGTGTTCGACCGTGCTGCGTGCTCGGCGCGGCGCTCGGCCTGCTGCTGGCCGGCTGCCAGAACCGCGATGAGATCAAGCGGTACACGGTCAAGAAGCTGCCGCCTTTCGAACGCAAGTTGGTCGAGATTCCACAGCGAGCACCGATGCCGGCCGGACATGGCCAAGCGGCGAGCGAGCGGATGTTGGCCGCGATCGCGCCACGCGGTCGGACGTTTTGGCTGTTCAAGCTCACGGGGTCGAAGGACGCAGCAGCCAGCCAGATGGAAAAGTTTCTGGGACTGATCCAGTCACTGAAGTTCTCGGACGGCGAGGATGCGAGTCCTGAATGGACGCTGCCGGAAGGCTGGACCGAACGCAAAGAGGCCGATCCGTCCGCGGAGCGATTCGCCACGCTGATCGCCAATGGGGACGGCGAAGAATTGCCGGTGTCGGTTGTTCGGTTTCGGTTCCCGTCCGAAGGTCCGACCGATCGCGTGCCACTGATCATTGTCAACGTCTGGTGCGAACAATTCGGATGGCCGGCCAAGACGGAGTCCGACCTCTCGGCCGACGAGCAACCCAAAGGTGCCGAGGTGCGGCAGCTTGAGGTTGCTGGCACGCAGGTCACGCTGGTCGATTTCTTGGCACAGGAAGCTCCGGCGGCACCCGGTACGCCAAAGTGGACAGTGCCGAAAGGTTGGAAGGCAACCGCTGGCACCAGATTTTCGACAGCCGCATTTGCCGTCACGGACGGAACAAAAACGGTCAACGCGACCGTCAGCAAGGCGGGGGGCGACTTGTTGGAGAATCTCAATCGCTGGCGAGACCAAGTGAAGTTGAAACCGTGGTCGCAGGAGGAAGCGTCGAAGTCCGTCAAATCATTGACCGTCGATGGCAGCGAGGGGACGTTCGTGGATTTCGTGGGCAATGACAAGAACACCGACAAACCGATGTGTTTGCTCGGCGTGATCGTCAATCACGGAGGTTCGACCTGGTTCTTCAAACTGACCGGCGACATCGAGCTGGCTCAGCGCGAGAAGGCGAACTTCGAAGCGTTCGTGCAATCGGTGAAGTTTCAGTAGCAGACTACTGGCTGCGGACTACTGGCTACGGGATTCAGAAGCTTCCCGGAGCCGGTCGCCTGATGCCCGTAGCCCAAGGAGACCAATCATGGCAACCGCAGACATCCTCAATGATCGCTCGGCAACGGAATCGGAGATCGCGGTCGGGCCGCTGGTCGAGAAGCTGATGCGGCCGTTGGCCTCACTGAAGTTGACGGTGACGCTCCTGTCACTGGCGACGTTTCTGGTGCTGGCCGGGACGATGGCTCAGGTCAACGCGGACATTTGGGAAGTGGTCGAGAAATACTTCCGCTGCAATTTGGCGTGGATCGACCTGCAAATTTTCTTCCCGCCGTCGTTCTTCCCCAGCAAGCCGAACATTCCCGATTGGATGGTGATCCCGTTTCCGGGCGGCCGGCTGATCGGTGTCGTGATGTTTTTGAATCTGCTGGCCGCTCACGGCATTCGGTTCAAAACACAGGCGAAAGGGAATCGGCTGTGGGCGGGAGTCGGCATGATCGGACTCGGTCTGCTGACGACGTGGATGGTGGTGGCGAGCGGCTCCAACGCCGACGGCTTGCAGAGCGATAGTTGGATTTCGTGGAACGCGATCTGGCTGTTGTCCAAATTTGTGCTCACGGGAATTTGGGGCTACGCGGTCTACGAGACGGTCCGCATCGACTCCACCGAGACGAGCGACGCGGAGAGCCGGAAGCCGATTCCGTTTTGGGTCAAAGCGACCGGTTGCACCACGTTCGGTTTGTTTCTGGCGTGGCTGTGGGTGTACGGCAACGTGCTGGACGATTCGTCGATGCGGATTCTGTGGCAGTTGCTGAAGGGGACGCTGTCTGGTGTCGTGCTGCTGATTGGCTGCGTGATGGTCTTCAAAAAGCGAGCGGGCATCGTGCTGCTGCACGCCGGCATCGGCTTGATGATGTTCAGCGAGTTGCTCGTCGGATTGTTCGCAGTGGAAGGCCAGATTTCACTCGAAGAGGGGGAGAGGACGAACTTCGCTCTCGACATCCGTTCGTCCGAGCTGGCGATCGTCGAGTCTGCTGGCACGGATTCCGAAACGCACGTCGTTATCCCAGCTTCGAGACTGACTCGCGGAATCGGCAAGGACAAGATCACGAACGAGCTGCTGCCATTCGACATTGAGGTGCTGGAGTACCACAAGAATGCGGACGTGCGACCGACGAAGGACGAAGCAGAGATCAAAGCGACTGCCGGCTTTGGCAAGTCACGAGAGTTGGTGCCACTCAAGCCGGCGACAGGGGTTGGAGGCGACGGCGAAACGGACATGCCGGGAGCGTTCGTTCGACTGACGAAGCGTGGCAGCGGTGAGGAAATCGGAACGTACCTCGTCGCGGTACTTCTCACCCGGCTGGGGGAGCCCATTTCCGAGACGATTGAAGTCAGTGACAAGAAGTACGATCTCTCGCTGCGGTACCGCCGTGACTACAAGCCGTACACGGTCGAGCTGAAAGACGTGGACGGCACGAATTATCTTGGGACAAACACGGCGAGGAATTACTCATCGGACATCCGCGTGGTCGATGAATCGCGCGGCAAGGACTTCGAGCATCACGTCTGGATGAACAATCCATTGCGGTACGCTGGCGAGACGTTTTATCAACAGAGCTTCATGCAGGCCGGAGGTCGAGAACGCACGACGCTGCAAGTGGTTTCGAACAGCGGTTGGATGATTCCATACGTCGCTTGCATGATCGTGGCGGTCGGGATGTTGTTTCAGTTTTCGGTGACGTTGCTGCGGTTCCTGGATCGGCGTAATCGCGAAGCGAAGACTGTGACGGCGGCGGTTGTCATTGATGGAGCGGCCCGTTGGGTGCCGATCGTGGTGGTCGCGTTCCTGGCGTTGTGGGTCGGCAGCAAGACGAAGGCTCCGGCGCTGAAGGGAAACACCTTCGACTACGCGTCGGTGGGACATCTGCCAGTCGTCGTCGATGGCCGAGTCAAGCCGCTCGACACTTACGCTCGCAACATGCTGCGAATCGTTTCTGGCAGCGAGACGTTCAAGTTCGAATACCAAGAGAACGGCAAAACGAAGACCCGCACCGAACCAGCGATCCGCTGGCTGATGGACATGATCGCTCAGCCGTCGGCGGCGAAGCATCACAAAGTCATCCGCATCGACAATCTGGAAGTGCTCAAGGCTCTGAATCTGCAAGCTCGCAAGGGCTTCCGGTACTCGCTGGCGGAGATCGTCGAACAGTCCGATGAAGTGGATGCCAATGGCAAACGACTCATGCCGCTCAACGAGACACGCGTTGGAAAACTGACGAAAAAGGCCGACGAGGCCAACGCGAAAGAAACGCGAAACTTGAGCGTCGAAGATCGCAAGATCATCGAGTTCGATCGCAAAGTCGGATTGTACGGCTCGCTCATGCGCTTCGCGGACACTCCCAATCTCGATGCCAAGTCACCCTTGGACCTGATGGATCAGGCGGTCGATTTCCATGCCGCGCTCAAGCGAAGTCGGCTGCCGTTTGTGCTGCCGCCGCTGCCCGGCTCGGACGATCAAGATCAATGGGACTACCTGCCGTTGGCCGAGGTCTTGGAACCGATCGACAGTCGGCCCGAACATCGATTCGTCGTCAAAAGCGAGACCACTCAATTCGATCAAACCCTCGCCAGTGGTCGCATGCGAGCAGAGGGAGACAGGTATTACACTCAGGCTCGACAGTGGCTGGCGAAACGCTATCCCGATGTCGAGAAGATCGATGCCAGCGATATCAAAGCACTGACTACGGGTGATCGCCGGCCAATCAATTCCGCAATGGCTGCGTGGCGCGAAGTCTTGCAGAGCTACGAAAATGGAAAGTCCTCGGAATTCAATGCGGCAGTCGTCCGGTATCGTGATTCGCTGAAGGATCGCTCGTTCGGCGGGGTCGGCATGAGCCGCATCGGCTTCGAGTGTTTCTTCAACTCCTTCCAGCCGTTCCTGCTGGCGTCGATGCTGTACTTCCTCGCGTTCCTGGTCGCTGGTTGCGGAATGCTCGGCTTCCCGCAGCTACTCAACCGCACGGCGTTCGCGATGATTGCTCTGACGTTCGGACTGCACATGTTCGCGCTGATCGCGCGGATGATCATTTCGGGACGTCCGCCGGTGACAAATCTTTATTCGACAGCCGTGTTCATCGGCTGGGGAATCGTCTTGCTCAGTTTGATTTTTGAACGGGTTTATCGACTCGGAGTCGGCAACATTCTGGCGTCGGCCTGCGGATTCATGACGCTGTTGATCGCACACTTCCTCGGAGGCGACGGCGACACCTTCACGGTGCTGGTGGCGGTGCTCGATACGCAGTTCTGGTTGGCGACACATGTGACGACGATCAACCTCGGCTACGCGACGACGTTCTTGTCCGGCATGATCGGCTTGATGTACCTCGCGCTTCGGACGCCGATCCGGTTCGCGTTCGCAGCATCGGGCCTAGTGGCGGTCGCCTGCTTGTTGTTGCCCAGTCCTATCGCCGAGACGATCGAGTCTTTCACCGAAATCAGTCTCTCAGCGGACGTGGTCAAGTGGGGTGGTCTGTTGGCCGGGATGTTGGGCTTTGCCGCGACCGCGTGGGTCTCGGTTCAACCGCGATTCCGCAACGCCGAGCCGCTGACTCCGGAGTTGCAAACGAATCTCTCGCGAATGCTGTACGGCACGCTTTGCTTCGGCATCTTCTTCAGCTTCGTGGGGACGGTGCTCGGCGGCCTGTGGGCCGACGACAGTTGGGGCCGCTTCTGGGGCTGGGATCCGAAAGAGAACGGCGCGCTGATCATCGTGCTGTGGAACGCCGTCGTGCTGCACGCTCGCTGGGGCGGCATGGTCAAGGACCGAGGCATGGCCGTGCTCTCGCTCGGCGGCAACATCGCGACGGCCTGGTCGTGGTTCGGAGTCAACGAACTCGGCGTCGGCCTGCACAGTTACGGATTCACGGAAGGCATCCTGTTGGCGCTTGCGTTGTTCGTGATCAGCCAACTCGTCGCGATCGTCATTGGCTGCCTTCCGAAAAGTCTTGGTCCAACGGCCAACGCGACAGCATGAGGACTCAACCTGAAAGTGCGCCGGCACAACCCCGATTCTCGCAGACGCATCGCTTGTGTCAGCGGTCAACTCCAGTCATTGTTTCCAAGCAGCACCAAGTCGCCTAGCCCTCCAGAAACTCATTGAGCTAAGTGACCGTGCGATTGGGAGGCGTCCGAGATGCAGTACCGAAATCTGGGTTCGAGCGGTTTGCAGGTGTCGCCGATTTGTTTGGGGACGATGACCTTCGGCGCGCCGGTCGATGAGGCTGATTCGATCAAGCTGATTCACGCCGCGATGGATCGTGGCATCAACTTCATCGACACGGCCAACGTCTACGAAGGCTACAAGCGATTCCTCGGCAGCCCCGGCGGAGTGGCGGAAGAGATTGTCGGCAAAGCGCTCGTCGGTCGCCGTGACAAAGCGATCCTCGCGACGAAAGTTGGCGCACCCGTCGGATCGGGGCCGCAGGATCGAGGCTTGTCGGCGACGCACATCTTGCGCGAAGTCGATCGCAGCTTGCAGCGGCTGAAGAACGATTACATCGACCTCTACATCCTGCACTGGCCTGATAAAGAAGTGCCGCTGGAGACCTCGCTGGCCGCTGTCGATCAAGCGGTGAAGGCGGGCAAGGTACGCTACCTCGGCCTGTCGAATCATTACGGCTGGCAGATTTGCGAAAGCCTGTGGCTGGCCGAACGACACGGCTGGCCGCGCGTCGTCTCGTCACAGATTCCGCTCAGCCTGCTACGCCGCGAGTTCCATCACGACCTCGCCTTCTGCCGCAAGCACAACATCGGAGTGACTCCGTACCAAGCCCTGCAAAGCGGCTTGCTCACCGGCAAGTACCAACGCGGCCAACCACCACCAACCGACTCACGAGCCGCCGAGAAGCCCGATTGGATCTGGAAACTCGAAGCCCCGCTGTTCGACCGACTCGAACGAGCCGAAACGGTCGCGAAAGAACTCGGTGTGCCGATGTCGCAACTCGCACTCGCCTGGACACTGACGCAACCGTCCGTCACATCCCCCATCGTCGGAGTCAAACACCTCGCCCAAATCGAAGACGCCATCGCCGCCGCCAGCGTGAAACTCTCCGCCGATCACCTCAAACAACTCGACACCGCCTGCCCACCCCCGTGGACGCAGAACGATCCGGTTCGCGGGTAACGACGCCGAGGAACGATTTCAAAATCGTAGCCACGTTCAACAGCATGTGGGTGAAGTTCCGCCACGCTCTGACCAGCGTGGCTAACGCAAAACCAAGCGTTGACGCAGCCCGGTGTCAGTTTTCGCAGAGCATTCCCCCTCCTCCCGTATCGTTGATCACGATCTGTTAATGGGGAGGAACTGTGTCATCTGGCATCGTGCGCCAACGGTTCGTCACCGCCAACACGCCGATGGAAAAGGTCGCCCCCGCCGTTGCCAACGCCATGTCTTTGTGCGCGTCGAACATGTCACCTTGGTGCCCGAGGAATTGATCCGCCCATTCCGGGGTGAAGACGATCGCGACCAGCCATTCGATCAATTCGTAGCCGGCGCTGGTGGCGATGATGCCCTCGATCGCCAGCACGGACGACAATGCCACAGACAGCCGCAGATGCCGGCGTTCGAACTCCTGAATCGGAACCGCCAACAAGAGTCCGTACGAAAAATGGACGACGCGGTCGTAGTGATTCCGCTGGAAGCCAAACATGTCGTTAACGCGGATTCCGAGGATCTGTTCGGACCACACGTCGTAGGGGACGTACGAGTACAAGTAGCGAGCACCCAATGTGTGTAGGCACAGGAAAACGATGATCGACGAGAAGCTGAGCCGGCTGATGGCGAACCGATTGGACAGATACGCCAGCAGCAAACCGGCCAACACCGTCGGCACATGCTGCATCAACAGGAATTGACGATACGGTGGCGCAACACAACTGCCCGCGAAGAACACGAGAAAGAACAGAAACAGCACCCGTTGGAAGCGCTCGCGTGGCAGTGGCATCACAAGTAGCCTCCAAACGTCGCTCGATCTCTCCGAGTCGAGCATTTTCCAGGAGATGACCATTCTTGCTGGCATCACCAATCTGAGCTGCGATGCAGTTGCACGAGCCGCAGTTGGTAGTCGATTTCCAAACGATGTGGCGAAAGCAATTCGGTGCCGATCAGACATTCTGAGCCGGGGCCAACGAGCACGAACAATCGGACGGAAACTCTGAGCCATTCCAAGGACAGATCGAATCGCTCGTACCGAAAGCTTTGTCCGGCTGCGAGTGTCGAATCGACGAAACCGGACAGGATCGCGCGAGACGCATCGAACAACTCTTCGCCGATGATCAGCGTCCCGGCGAAACCGGTGTCGATCAGAAAGTCGGCATTGCCTTGTCCGAAGTCGAGGTTCAGCCAGGCTTGGTTGAGTTCATCCAGAAACCCGTCCACGGCTGATGGCTCCTCCCACTTTGACGGCCCCGCCACCACCGATCCGAAAGATGTAAACCGGCTTCGAGTCGAACCGCTTACGACACGCGGCATCCACATCTTTCAGCGTCTTGCCAAGCACATAGTCGTGCGTCACGGGATCGAGCGCAATGATCTCACCGAAGTGCTCGTGTTCGAGACGTTCCTTGAGTTCGTTGTCGTAGATCGTCGTGGCCTCGGCGACAAGGTCAGAATTTTGTGTTTGCGATACGGATATGAATCGTCCTCCTATCTCAGCACCGTGACAGTCAACGTGCATCAGCATACCGCCCGGTTGCCAACAGATCACTCCGGGATCGGCTCGTCCAGCAACAGTGCCTTCACGAACCGCATGGTGACCGAAGTCTGCTCGGCTATTGGTTGGGCAATCCCAATTGCAACCACAATTGAGCGGGGTATTGAGGAATCGAGAGCACGACTACTTCAATCTCCTGGCCCTCAGAGAACCGTTCGCTTGGTTGCCCCGTCTTCTCGTCTCGCTGCAACTCCGACCTCTCAATAAGGCCATGAATCCACGGTTCCAATCCCACAATCGCGCCATCATCGATCATCCCAACAACGCGTCCACGATGTCGCGTCCCGACGGGAAAGCGTTTCTCGACACCTTGCCATTCTTCCCAACCTCGAATCGCTCCGCCCAAGATCACTGTTGTGGTTTCCGTATCGAATCGGAGAATCGGGCAATAGACCTTTTGACCGACTCCCGGCATAGCTGCGCAGCGACCCCAATTTACGTCTTGCGCGTCGATTGTCCCCTTCACACTCCCGACATCCACATACGCAGTAGTGTCATATCGATCCCGCCAGTCGACTCTTGTGGTTATTCCACAAACGACATCCCATTCTTTGTGATTCGCCATAAAGCGTTCCCAGGAATCGTCAGAGTCAAGACTCGGATCTGTCACGACGTCACCCCATTCACTTAACCCAACGATGCAATCGCGGGCGGCCAACACCACGTCCTATTCACTCTGGGATCGGCTCATCCAGCAGCAGTGCCTTCACGAACCGCACCGGCGGCGAGCCGAAGGAAAGCGTACCGTCGTGGTAGCGTTTCAGCGTGAACTTGTCGGCCCAGGTATTCTCGGCGGCGGTGCGGAGGTCGCGGTGTTCTTGGTAGCCGACGAAGTACGTCGAGAGTTGGGTGCTCGTGAGTTGTGCGCGGACCCACTTCAGCGCGGCTTCGCGTTCTTCTTGGAACGTGTCGTGGACCATCAGTTTCATCGCGTCCTCGCGGTTCATGCCATCGACGTGAATCGCCTGGTCGAGGATCGAGTTGGCGACCCCTCGTAAGTACCACTTGAGGGCGATCAACCGCATCAGCGGGTCGCGGTCGAGGAAGCCTTCCTCGGACATGAGTTGCTCGGAGTAAACGCCCCAGCCTTCGACGAACGTGCCAGACGACAGAAGTGCTCGCAAGCGGCGCGGGCTGCGGTTCGAGTGGGCGATTTGCAAGAAGTGGCCGGGCATCGCTTCGTGGATGGTCAGGTCGTGGATTGAGCGGAAGTTGTACTCTCGCAGGAATGAGCCGACTTGTTTCTCGGTCCAGTCGTCGGGGATCGGTGAGACGGCGTAGTACGTCTTCTGTCCGACATCGAGCGGCCCTGGCGAGTCGCAGTACGCGATCGACACGCCGCGCTGGAATTCTGGCATCAGGATGATGTCCAGCGGGTCGGGTGGGATCGTCACGAGGTCGTGTTTGCGGACGAACTCGGTCGTCATTTCGAGCGATTTCTTGGCGAAGTCCACGATTCCGTCGCGTGCGGGGATCTCGGCATACGCCTTTTCGAGCGTGGCGGTGATGACCTTCTGCTGTTGTTCGGGTGATGGCTTCTCAGGAGCATCAGACTTCGGGTCGGCTTTGAGCATCACGCCGCGGGCGATCGAGTACATCTCGGCTCGCACGCGGCGCAGCTCAAACTCGGCACGGTCGCGAATCTCTGGCCGCGACAGCTTGCTGCCGAGTGAGAACTCCAATTTCGGATCGAACAGCTTCGCACCGATGCGAAAATTGCCTTGGGCATTCGGCTGCAATTCCATTTCGAGCCATTTCTGATGTTGCTCGACCGCGTCGGTCGCGGTTGCCATTGCCTTCTCAAGCCGCGCGCGATCGGCCTCGCTCAGCTTGCCCATTTGCGGCTTGACCATGTTGTTGAGGATGCTGATGAGGCCACGATTCTGTTTGACGGCGGTCTCGGCATGAATCGGTGGGACACGCTTGGCGTCAAGCGTTCCGCGAATCTGCTCGTACAACTTCGGCATCCTTTCGAGACGGTTGGCAACGTGCATCAATCGTTTCTCGTCCGGAGCAAACTCGCGAGCCATCAGGCCGTAGATCGCCCCGCCGGTGAGTTGCGTGTACGCGACCGGGTTCCACGCCCACTCCTGAAGCACATCGAGCCGCCACACGTCGCCGCGCAGTTGTTGCACCAGCAGTTGGTAGTCGACTTGGTTCTCGCGGCTGAGCGACTTGCGGTCGAGCTTCGCCATCTCGCCGAGGAATCGCTGATAGAACGCTCGCTCATATTTTCGTGCCGCCTCGCTGACGTCTTCGATTGCCGAATCGAAACGATGATCGCCGAGCGTCGTCGCTCCGATTGGCGACAGGGCCGGGGACTCGTCGATGTACTGCCTCGCGAGCCGATCGAATTGCATGTCGGGGCTACGTTCGGCAGCACGAGTCTCGTCCGCCAGTTCGAGCGGGAAGTCGGTCAGGATCGCATCGACACCGGCGAGCGTCGCGGCTTGCCAGTTGGCTCGTTCGATTCCAACGACGGTCGGCCCGGCAATGAACGCTCGCTTGTCGGCGGCGTGAATTCGATCCACCTCTTCGCGAGTCGGCACGAAGCGGAGATACGCCCAATCCGAATCTTTGTCCGCGAGAGCGGCCGGCAGATCCTTCGCCGTCTGAGCGAGACACGCGACGTGAGTTTGCCGATCCGCCTGCCGCAAGGCTCGGCGGACCTTAGGGTCGTCGATCGCGTTGCCGATGAACAGCAGCCGGCTAAGAACGTGAGAAGCGTTCGCCTGACGGACGAGTTCCGCTTCGATGTCGCGTTCCTTCAAATCGACCGCGAACACAGCCACCTGATGCGCGTGCGGCCCGATCAGCTCGAAGACTTCGCGCGGCGTCGGAATCTTCTCGCCACGAAACGCCGCCCCGAACCAACCGCCGGCATCGAGTCGCCGGAGATCATCGACTCCGAGCGAGTTGACCGCCCCACGGCCATTCGTCGTGCGATCGACCGTGTCGTCGTGAATGCAGACGAGTGCGCCGTCCTGACTCCGTCGCACGTCGAACTCGAAACCGATCCGCAGTTCCAAGCAGGCTCGAAAGTTGGCGAGCGTGTTTTCCGGCGCGTGCTTGAGCAACCCGCGATGCGCCACGATCGTCGGCTTTGGTCCGGTCGCCGGCTTCTCGGCGGACAGATTGGCCGGGAGGAAACTCAGCAGGCTCACGAGCAGCAGCGACAGTCGAAGTGACATGGCAGTCCTTTTCAGCGGCGGGATCGGGTTCCTTGCAGCAACGGCGAGGCAGTCTATTCTGCTCGTGTGACAACGGGAACTTCGTGGCGGACGCGTCTCGCGTCCGTCGGATGCGAGACGCATCCACCACGCTTTTGAGAGGTCTACCATGAATGCTCTGGGGCGAGATGTTTTGAAGCGGCTCGGTGCCGGCGAATCGATCGACGCGATTTGCCAATCTGCCGGTTGGACACGAGCGGAGTTCGATGACCGCTGGAAACGCGAGACGTCGAGTCGTGCTCCCCGCTGCGACGGTCAGATCGGCGTCGGAGTCAACGCGGCCGTGACGATCGAGCGGGATCACTGGGGCATTCCGCACATCTTCGCCGACAATCATCGCGACTTGTTCTTCGGCTTCGGCTACGCGATGGCTCAGGACCGACTGTTTCAGATGGACTACCTGCGTCGCAAGGGACTCGGCCGACTGGCCGAGGTGCTGGGGCCGGAGGGTGTGCCGCTGGATCTGGTCGCTCGCACCGTCGGCCTGAATCGGATCGCAAAGGAGGAGTGGTCGCGGTTGCCGCAAGAGACTCGCGAGTTGCAGCAGGCGTTCGCCGACGGTGTGAATGCCTGGATCAAACAGTGCGGCGACCAAATCGCGATCGAGTTCGACTTGCTCGACTATCGCCCGGAGCCGTGGTCGCCGATCGACAGCTTGGCGATCGAAAGCGAGTTCCGCTGGTACTTGACCGGCCGCTTCCCGGTGATCGTCATGCCGGAGTTGGCCAAGCGAGTACTCGGCGACGGGCCACTGTATCGCGAGTTTCTGCTCGGCGAGGCGGACGAAGAAGCAGTTGTCCCGCCCGAAGCGTACCAACATTTGAAACAGCAGATCGGACAACGACCGCTCGAAAGCGTTGGCCAGGCGACCGGCGATCCCGAAGGGACTGGCAGCAACAACTGGGTTGTTGCGGGGCGTCACTGCAAAGCGGGAATCCCGATGGTCGCCAGCGATCCGCACATCGCGATCGAGGCGGTCTCGTGCTGGTACGAGGCGCACCTGTGCGGCGGTGACTTCAACGTGGCGGGGATGGCCTACGTCGGGATGCCCGCGATCATGTTCGGCCGCAACGAACGAGTCGCGTGGGGCATCACCAACAACATCTGCTCGCTGCGCGATCTGTATCAAGAGCGAACCGACCCCGAACACCCGAACTGTTTTCAATTCGACGGCCGCTGGGAGCCGGCTCGCGAAGTGGTCGAGACGATTCGCGTTCGCGATACGGATCCGATCTCGCGGACGATTCGGTTCTCACGGAATGGTCCCGTCGTCGATGAGATCCTGCCGCCACCTGGAAACACGACGGGGCCGGTGACGCTCAAATGGCTCGGTGCCTATCACGGCGGCTGGGTGACAGCTCTGCTGGGCATGGACCGCGCGAAGACCGTCGCCGAGTTCCGCGAGACGCTGCGGCCGTGGCATGTCCCGACCTTCAATCTGGTCATCGCCGATGTCGCGGGACAAATCGCCGTGCATTGCGCGGGACGCATTCCGCAACGCAAGACCGTCGAACGAGGCTACCGCGCCGGCTGGGAACCCGATCAACAATGGACTGGCCTCTTGCCGTTCGAGTCGATGCCTCACGCCGTCGATCCGCAACGCGGCTGGCTGGCGTCGGCCAACAATCGACTGGCCGGAGACGATTATCCGTTCCCGCTGTTCGGCACCTGGATCGGCGGCTACCGAGCCGTTCGCATTCGCGAGATGATCGAAGCGGGCATCGCAAAGTCGGCGGGCCGCTCAGGACCGAGCGGCTTCACCATCGATGACTTTCGAGTCATGCACCACGACACCGCGTCGCTTCGCGCCGTAACCTGTCTCCCGCCTCTGATCGCCGCGCTGTCGGACGTGACCGACCCACAGACTCCAGCCGCAGTGAAGCTCTTGCGAGGTTGGGACGGTCGCGTCGAAGCCGAATTGGTCGCTCCGACGTTGTTCAATGTCTTCTTCACGTTCTGGTCGAAAGCGGTCGCCGACGCCCGCTTCGAGGGAGTGACCTCCGAACTGCTCGCAAAGCAGGTCGAGGGAATCGCCAGCCGATTGCTCACGGATGATCCGCACGGTTGGTTTCCCGCCGGCGAGCGGTTGCCTCGGCTTCGTCGTGTCTTCAGTGAGACGCTGGCGTTTCTGGCGAAGCAACACGGCCCCGACATGTCGGCGTGGAGTTGGGGCCGCGTGCATCGGATGCCGCTCAAGCATGTGCTATCGACTCGCGGCGATTTGGCTCAACTCCTCAACGATGGCGGCGGGCCGGTGAAGGGGGACATGATCACCGTCTGCAACACCGGCAGCGGCCCCAACTGGGTCGCGAATTCAGGAGCGGGTTATCGCCTGATCGCCGACCTCTCGACCGATTGCCTGCTGGCGGTCGATTGTCAGAGCCAATCCGGAAATCCAGGGACGCCGCATTACTCCGACCAACTCGCGGCTTGGACCAACGGCGAATATCACTCGTTGCCGCTGAGTCGCGCCGCCGTTTCCAAGATCGCCGTACATCGACTGAAACTCGATCCATCGAGATGACCATGCTCATGAACGCTACCAGGAACTCCAACGCGCATCGACAGAACCGAGTGTGTCACGGTTTCACACTTTTAGAGACGCTGGTCACGATCGCCATCATTGGCGTCCTGATGATGTTGTTGTTGCCGGCGATTCAATCCAGTCGCGAGTCGGCTCGCTCGGTGCAGTGCAAGAATCACCTGAAACAGCTTGGCTTAGGTTCGAGTGTCGGTGGGCCATTGTGTCCCTCATCATCAGTCCCCGCCAGAATCAATTCGACCGCCAAACAAAGGACGTATTGTGAATCCGCAGGCGATAGCGTTGTCGCAGCGACCGTTCCGTATAGTTCGGTCACTCAGCCTCGAATTCGGGGTTCGTTTCACACCGAAGCCCAGGATGGGACAAGTTCGACAATCCGCATGTCTGAGCGAGTCATTGGCGATGTGCTCGGCCGCGAGGCTCGAGGGCAGTTGGCCATCAACGTCAGTGGCGTACCTAACGACCCGGCCCAATGCCTAACGACGGTGAATCGGAGCCAATACCTGCCGACAGTGAGTTTACATGCCGTGGGGATGGGCCAAGACGGTCACGGCGCGTTATGGATGCATACTCTGATCACCACGATCTTGCCGCCGAACAGCCCGTCGTGTGAAGGGCTTGGCCCGGGGCCGCAGTTGAGTCTCCTGTCCGCGAGCAGCTTTCACCGAGGAGGGGTTCATGTACTGTTGGCGGATGGTGCCGTCCGTTTTATCAATGAGAAGATCGATTGCGGAGATCTTCACGCGATCCCACCGCCGCACGTCACAACCCGCAGTCCCTACGGAATCTGGGGAGCCTTGGGTTCCGCATCAGGAAACGACATCGCAGTTGGCTTTTGAGTTTGGCGGATTGTTTTTGAGTTCCGAAGGGTGAGACAAGCGCGTTTCGAGCGCCGGCCCATCATTCTCGCATCGACTCTGGGGACGAGGTCAAACAACTTCGTGTTTTGAGATTCGCTGTGGTTTGAATTCTCTGCACTGCAAACGATTGAAATCTTGTTTTCGCGAGAAGATTTTCGGTGCCGCCAGCGCCAGCATCCGTCGTGTCCTGGAGTCGTAGTGGGCACGATGGAAACGATGATCGGGAAGGCAAAAATCCACGGTGGAATGGCCCCACGGTTTCTACGACAAGGTGTCTCTACAAAGACAATGCGGATGAACCATCTTGGCTTGGGTTGCCGAAGAAGCCCGCGCCAAGCTCTTCGCATCTCTGCGGTAACAAACGAGTTCACCGCAGAGGAGCGAAAAACGCGGAGAATTCTTACCCGACAGTCTGGTGTCCTGCGCGGGAGTCGCGAGATTGCAGAGCTTGTCAGAAAGAGCGTGATCCCGTCATTACTCAATCGCGTTGAATGAATTCTTCCTAGCGGCGATCTGAAGAGCCTTGCGACGTCCAACCGAGGATCGTCAGTTCCTCTGCTGCTGTTGACCCAACAATTGGCTCATGCCCGGCAGGAGCAGGCTCTACGATTTCACACCATCGTCGATTCGCAGACAGCGTTCATCAGCCAGTGATCGACATCGGAGAGCATCTTTGGCGTCGGCGATTCGCTGGAGTCATACGCTCGCAGCACAGCTTGAATCCCGAACGAACGCAGCAGGCGGCCGAGACTCGTGACGTCCGCGACCGAGCAGCGGCTGTCTCGCACTCCGGCACTCAGGAAGACTCGTTTGCCGCGCAGTTCGTCGTAGTTTTCGAGGGCCGATTCAAACTTCGTGTTCCTGACTCCGAAGGCCAACGCACCGGCGAACCATTCGGGACGTCGCAGCAGCATTCGCAACGCGACCGAGGCTTGATCGCCGAAGCCGGCGAGGTAGATGCGTTCGCTGTGGACGTGGAACTCGCGCCGCATCTGCGGGACGACGTCCTTCAACGTCTCCAGCAGACCATCGAGCGGATCGAGGCTTCCTGCCGGGGACATCGACCCGGAGGCGAAGCGGTTCGTTGGGGTCAGACCTTCGACCGAGAGGCCCAGATAATTCTGCGGGCTGATCCGCGGAATCAGGTCGAGCAACTCGCGAGCGGTCCACTCGGCATCGTGCAGCCAGACGATCAAGGGGTAGGCGTAATTTGGCTCATAGTGCGGAGGCAGATGCACCGGCGATTCATCGGGCAGCGCGAAGTGTCCCCACGGTGAATCCGCACCGGCAACGACAACTTCCAAAGCCGAATCCATCTCGGCGGCTGGTTCGCTCGGCGCAGCATGATTGGCTGGGATGAGCGTGTCCCACGGCTTGCGTTGGCACAGGTCCATCGACGGTGACTCGTGAGCGGCGAACCAGCGGCCATTCCAGGGTTCGTTCATCGGCGAGTTCATTCGCGGGTTCCTCCGGTGAGAGTCAACACGCTCGGCGAGGTTTCTCCGTCGCGCGAGGTGAAAAACGGCACGTCTTCCGACTGAGCGATCTCGGTCATCGGGAACATCTTGCCGGGGCACGCGGTCGATTTGACGTCGCGATGACCAACGACTTGGTTGCTCTTGATCCGGTACTCGCGTTTGAGCACCCCGACCAACCGCTTGACTGCCGCCAACTGAGCGGGCGATGGCCGTTGATCCTGAAAGTTGCCGACCAGGCAGATGCCGATTCCGTGCTGGTTGTATTCCTCGTTACCGGCGTGAGCACCCTGCATCTGCTGCTTCCAACGGAACGTCGGTTCGATCTCGCCGTCACTCATGCCGGTGCCGTTACCGATCAAGAAGTGATAGCCGATCCCTTTCCAGTGGTTCCCGTTCTTGTCCTTGCGGCTGAGATGCTCGGCGTGAATGGTCGCAACGCTCCCGCCGGACGAGGCTGTGTGATGAATGACGATGTGCTTCCAATCGCGAACCGCCGCCGTCGGCTTCCACGGATTGCCAAACGGAAGCTGAGGCATCGCGGTTGTCGGCAGTGGTTTGATCTCGTGTGGCTCAGGCACCGCCGGACGCTGGCTGCCGTGCCAGACCGGGGGCGGAGATTGCACCACCGGCCGCTGGCAGCCACCGACGCTGAACCACGAAATCGCCATGAAACTGAGCATCCACGCACCGAGCTTACGCACGCCGTCCTCCATGAACAGCAGGGCCAAGAAGTCGCGTTCAGACCACGCCTGACCCAACCTTGCGAGACAGAAGACCTGTACGCAATGCTCGTCAGCCGGAAAGCGAGGCGGACTGTAGTTGTCCCGAAAAAGTGGGTCAACGTGAGGCTTTCGGATGCAATGCCTCTGCCGGTTGCGCGAGTCCCAACACCGCTCAAAACGTGTTAAACCGGAGCGGTCCTAGCGATTTCGCGGCACGTCCATCGGCCACGATTCACAGCGTGTTTTGCCCAATTTTCCCAACCGCTGCGACCGACGCGAATTCGGAGTTTTTCGGACAACTTCACTTGCCGACATCCAGTTCGTCGGATCGCGGAGAGTCATTCCTTCGACGACGATTTTGAGCCGCCACTTTCTGACGGCTTCGAGGAACCGCCGTCCACCTTTGGCGGGGCCGGTTCAGAGGCAGATTTGTCCGCCTTCGCGGCATCCTTGTAGGACTTGCTGCGATAGTCGGTCAGATAGAACCCGGAGCCTTTGAAGATCAGCCCCGCTCCCGCCCCAATCAACCGGCGAGCTTTCTTCTTCTTGCAGGCGGGACACTTCTTCTCAGGCTCGGCCTTGATGGATTGAAACAGCTCCCACTTGTGATTGCAGGCACCGCATTCGTAGTCGTAGGTTGGCATAGTGATCGAACAATTTCCAAAGTCGTCAGGCGGGAAACATAAACGGCTGAGACCGTCGTGTGATTGCAAAACTCATCCTTGAGCAGCCGGAGCGATATGCAGGGTGTAGCCGATACGGCGGAGAGATTCTTCGAGCGTATTGACTGCTAAGTGCTTTCGCTTAGCCAAGACATGACTCACCATGTCTTCCGACAATCCGGTCGCTTCACAGAACTCGCGTCGAGTCTTGAAACGCTGATGAATGATCGATTCCAACTCATCACGGTAGTCGGGATGTCGCATCCAACCCTGCTTGATGCCCATGCGGCTGGCAAGGTCTTGGCCGATACGGTATCCGGCCGTCTTCAGAATCTGCGGGCGACTCAGCCCTTTCTGTTCGTAGAACTCGCCGACCCGCGACATCCAGAAGTTTCGGAACGAGGACCATTCTTTCGTACGTTTGGCCTTCGACTGGAGTTCGGTAATCAATTTCCGTTCGTCTTCGGGAAGACCGTGGATTGAAAAAGATTCGCCTTTGAGATTCCGATACAGCTCAGCTTGTTTCGTCAGTTTCATGATTCACCGCCTCAATGAACTCGACTTCACCAGCCACACTTAGGTAGATGCACTTCTGCTGAAACTTGATGCAGGCTTCCGCCAACAACGCCCGCAAGTCATCGACTTGCGGTACGGAGACAGCGACTTGGAATTTGCGTGACTCGTCGGAAACTCGTTCTGCGGTATCCGGATCGCGGTAGAAGCCGTCGTACAAGCCGGGTGCCGCAGTCCCGCCGCGAAACCGATTGAACAACTCTTCGTCCAACCACTCCCAAATCTCGGCTGAATGAGGTTCTCCGTCTGACAAATTGGCGTCACGCCGAATCGGGATAAAAAACGAACACTCCAAAGCACGTTTCTGGATCATGGCCAACCTCTTTGGTGGTTGTGAAGAACATGATCCCTCTCTCGGGCCGTTCCGGTCGCCACCTTTCATGCACTCCCCAGTGCAGTCCGTTGCTCACGGTTTTCAGTGGCATCCGTCGCAAACGTCCCCAGGGAAATCAGGGTGTCGCTTGCCGATGAGTCGAACTTCAATCGATTCTTGACCAATAGTCAAGCCTGACTTTTGAGTTCGTCGAAGATTTCGACTTACCGTCCGCGATGCTTGTTGAGCGTCCGTTCGTAGAGGTCCAACATCCGCGGCAGCATTTTGTCGAGGCTGTAGTTTTCCTGGATCATGCGCATGCCCGCGTCGCCGAGATGGCGATACGCCGCCGGATCGTCGAGGACTTGCAGGGCGAGTTCGGTGAGGCGGTCCACATCGAAGAAACCGCCGAGCAGGCCGTTCTCGCCGTGACGGATCATCTCTTTGACCGGAGCCGTGTCGGAGGCGAGCACTGTCGCGCCGCAGGCCAGTGAGTTCATCAGCGACCAGCTCAGCACGAACGGAACCGTCAGGTAGATGTGCAGGTCCCCCATGCTGATGATGTCGGCGAGCTGATTTGGCTCGACGCGACCGGTGAAGAGGAAGCGGCTCATGTCGTAATTGTCCTGCTTCAAAATGTGATCGCGGTAGCTCTCGGCATCGCTGATCCGCTGCATGTCGCCGCCGTAACAGACTCGGTCGGAGCCGACGCAGACGAAGACCACATCCTTGCGAGCGTCGCAAATCCGCTTGGCGACCTTCATGAAGATGTCGAACCCGCGCATCGACTCGAAGCCGCGCGAGACGTAGGTGACGATCTTCGTGCCGGCCGGAATCTCGCGATCGCCGATGCGACGCGGAACTTGCCGGCGGTGCCAGATGTTCGTGTCGATGCCGTCGAAGATGGCGTCGATCTTCGGCTGGTACTCAACCGGAAACAGGCTCTTCTGCCACTGCGTCGGCGAATAGCCGGCCGCACACGTTTGCAGATCGAGCAGGATCATCGCGTTTCGCGTGCGTGAACGGAGCAGGTCCAACTCTTTGACGGGAATCTCCGGCCGGAAGTCGAGGTCCGAGTTGCGGCCGTGGTAGTAGTACTCGAAGTAATTGATGATCGGGCAGTCGTAGAGATCGGCGAGAAACGTCGTCGAACCGAACCCGCTGTGACCGACCACGAGGTCCGGCTTTACTTCAGGATGCGCCTTCATCGTTTCGTAGACGCCGTGCGTGTGCCAGACGCAGTTCTCGAACGTGCGGCTGCAATAGTGGACCGTCTTGGTCGCTCCGCCGGTCAGCTTGTACTGAAACCGCTGAATACCATCGAACACGCCCGAAGGCAGTTCGCACACGAACGAGCAGCGGAAGCCGTGCTTCTTGATAAGGTAGCTGGCGATGTGTCCGAACTGAGCCGGAAAGTTTTTGTGGACGAACAGGACGTGCATGAGTCACTCCGGGTGTTTGGCTGATGGCTGAAAGCCGATGGCTGTCGGCTGTTATTTCATTTCTGGGCTTATCCGATTTTGAGATGACGGCCAACAGCCATCGGCTTTCGGCCATCAGCCGGACGTCTGGCCTACTACGCCGCCGCTTTCTTTGCGAGGAACCGTGTCGTAGCAGGCATCTCATCTACGCCTTTGCGGAGGGCGTCGAACTTCAAGACTGACAGTCCTTCCCCTTCAAGGTGCTTCGAGTTGCTGTAGATCGGCTCACGCCAGTTCGAGACATGGCCACCGACCACCGCATCGACCATTTCTTGCACTCCCTCGACCAAGTCGATGGAGGCTCGGAAACCGAGCGTGCGGCGAATCTTGGAGAAGTTCACGCGATAGTTGCGAGCATCGTCGCCGTTGCGAACCTCTTCGACTTCGATCCCCGGACACGATTGAGCCACGATTTGGCCAAGTTGTGTCAGTGTGTAGTTTTGGCTTTCGTCGCCAACGTTGAAGATTTGGCCTCCGACTTTCGCGAGTGGAGCTTCCAGTGTCAGCACGCATGCGCGAGCGATGTCTCGCGTGTGAACGAACGGCCGCCATTGCTCGCCGTTGAAGACGCGAATCTTCTTGTCGGTCACGGCCTGAGCACTGAAGAGATTTGCCACGAGATCGAATCGCGGGCGATGCGACCAGCCGTAGGCGGTCGCGAACCGCAGGATCGTCGGTTGGAAGTCGGTATCGGCCGTGTCGAGCAACGCCCGTTCGGCGTCGATCTTGGTCGTCGCGTACAACGAGACCGGATTGAGCGGCGAATCCTCGGACATGATGTCTTCCGAGTCTCCGTAAACGCTGCACGTCGAGGCGAACACGAACTTCGTGACGCCGTTGGCTTTCGCGAGTTGAGCCATCATCTTCGCCGCCGCGTAGTTCACCGCGATGGTCGTCTCGCGATCGAGAGCACAGGCCGGATCGCCGACGATGGCCGCGAGATGGCAAACCGCGTCCATTCCACGCAAAGCCCGGGCGGCGTCTTCGATGTTTCGGAAGTCGCCAATGATCACCTCCAATCGCGGATGTTCGAGCACATTCGCCAGCGACTTTGTGCCAAACAATTCGAGATCGAGTACTCGCACACGATAACCCGCGTCGAGCAACTGCCGAGTCAACATCGAGCCAATGTAACCCGCTCCACCGACGACGAGCACCGCTTCAATCTTCGTATTCGCCACCTCACCGCGCGAGACCGCTCGGAAATGTTCCCCCACTTTCATGCGGGAATACCGCACCGAGGCGACAACGGCACACAGCAACGTCCAAGCCGGCAGGCCGACCTCCAGAGTCTGCTGAGCTTTGTCGAACGCGAATCCTCCGAGAATGAGGTGCGCGATCAAGCCAATCGCACTTGCCAACGCGATCGCCGACAATCGCTGCTTCACTCGTGAAAACGGCACTGGTTTGTAGACCCCCGTCAAAGCGAACAACACAACGGTCGATAGTCCAAACCAACCGGCATTCATCAAATAGGTGGCATTGACCTTTTCGACCAGTTGGCCGACGGGGTTGTCCCAGCTCAGACCGCCATTTGCCGCCAATCGCACAATCGCCGCCTGAACCAGCACAACATTGGCGACCACGAAATCGACAAACACTCGAACGGCCAACTTCTCTGACGTCAGCGAGCCAAAGAGTTTCATCCATACTTGTTCGACCAGCTTGCGAGTGCGTGGCACGGCTGCGGGCGGAAAGACCTTACGGGAAAACTCGTCGCCCGTCAGACCCGGCTGCATCAGGCATCCCTGCGACATCATCTGCTCCTTCACCGACTGCGTCTGCTGTTGGAACTGGTCGAGAATCTGAGTCCCCCGTGAGAACAGACCTCGAACCCTTCCCTGCGGGCGCAACTTCGCCCATCAGCTATTTCGGACGTCTTCCGGTGGGAAGATGAGCAAACTTTGACGGTCACACGGACGATTACGATTCCGTGGACTTTGCCGATGCGGCACGAAAGCAGCAACAACTGCCAACTAGGCCGCTCGCGCGAACGGCATCAGCGATCGCTGAGTCGCGTGTGACATGACCTTGGCGACGGCGCGAGCGGTGTCGAACATGTCCGGTTCGCTGAGCGTCGGATGAACGACGAACATCAGGCTCGTGTCACTCAAATTCCGAGCATTCGGCAATCGTTGCGCGGGTTTGAGACCGACGGCCTCGAACGCAGCTTCTTGGTAAATCTCACAACAAATGCCGCTGCCACACGGAATCCCTTCCTTCTGCAGGGCTTTCACGATCAAGTCGCGAGTCCAACCACCGTGCAGTATCTCCGGTCGGACAAAGGCATAGTGCTTGTAGTAGCTGTGACCGAAATCGCTGTCGGGGGACTCAGTGCGGATGCCAGGAACGCGTGACAAGACACTCTCCAGCATTGACGCATTGCGACGGCGGGCCTGCACCCAATTCGGCAATTCGCGCAGAGCCCAGCGGCCGATCGCCGCTTGCATCTCGGTCATCCGCCAATTTGTGCCGAGCGACTCGTGGGTCCATTTGAAGATCGTCGGATGCTCGCGGTTGTAGACGGCGTCCCAATCTTTGCCGTGGTCTTTGTAGCTCCACGCGCGGCCCCACCAGTCTTTGCGGTTGGTGACGAGCATTCCGCCTTCGCCGCCAGTCGTGATGATCTTGTCCTGGCAGAACGAGAACGCACCCATGTGTCCGATCGAGCCGACCGGTTGGCCCTTGTAGGTCGCTCCGTGAGCTTGAGCACAGTCCTCGATGACGAATAGCCGTCGATTGTGGGCGAGGTCCATAATCGCGTCCATATCGCACGGCCAACCAGCGATGTGAACCGGAATGATCGCCTTCGTGTTCGGAGTGAGTGCCGCTTCGATCGTCTCGACCGACAGATTGCCACTGATCGGATCGACGTCCGCGAAGACCGGCCGAGCGCCTCGTGCCCAGACAGCACTGGCCGTCGCGATGAACGTGCGCGGCGGAACGATCACGTCGTCTCCCGGCCCAACGCCCAATGCGTGCAACGCCAACTCAATTGCCAGCGTTCCGTTCGCCAGCGAGATCGCGTGATCGCAATCGACGGCGGCGGCGAACTCTTTCTCGAAGAGCCGGCATTCCTGTCCGGTCCAGTAGTTCACTTTGCCGGACTTCAGCACCGCCTGTACGGCGTCGCATTGAGCTTCGCCAAACACCGGCCAGGGAGCGAATGGCTTCGTTCGCACGGGAGTCCCGCCATCCGTGGCGAGGAGATCGAGAGACATGTCGGAATCCTTTCCGAGAATCGCAGAATTGGTCAGTGGTTATTGGTCGTTGATCATTGATTATTGATTATTGATTATTTTAGAGCGACACGCCGTGGTTTCATTCAATGACCAACAGTCAATGACCAATAACCAATGATCAATTTCTTCACATACTCCACCGCAGCATCGTCGCCCCCCACGAGTAACCGACGCCGAAGCCGACAAGCATCACGCGGGCATTGGGCTTGAGGCGGCCTGCTTTGTGGGCCTCCTTCAAGGCGATCGGGATCGTGGACGAGACCGTGTTGCCGCAGTGGCTCATTGAGACAAAGAAACGATCCGGCGGGATTTCGATTTTGTCCCGCAGGTGTCGCAGCATGTATTCGTTGGCTTGGTGGAAGACGAACAGATCGACGTCGTCGAAGGTGATGCCAGCTCGACTGCAAATCCCGGCGACCAATTCGGGGACGGCGTCGAGCGTGAAGAGAAAAATCTCTGGCCCGTTCATGTAGAGCGTCGGCGGCACCAGGACATGCTCATCTTCGTCTTCGACTCCACCGCCGCTGGCGAACCCGGCGACAGGCTTGCGCATCCCGCCGGTCTGGACAATGAGATTCTTAGCCCCCTTGCCGTCGGTGCCGTAGACGAACGGGCCGATCGCGGGAGCTTCCGGGCTGTGCGAGTCCTGAGCGGTAATCAACGTCGCGGCCGACGCGTCGCCGAACAGCGCGCGAACCGACATGTCCGTCGGCGTGATGAATTTCGTGTAGGTCTCGGCGGTGACGATCAGCACGTTCGCGGCCTGACCGGTTTCGATCAGCCCCTTGGCCATGCCAAGTCCGTAGATGAACCCGGAGCAACCGAGGTTGAAATCCAATGCTCCGCAACTAGTTCGCAGGCCGAGGCGGTTTTGCAGCAGGCAGGCCGTTGTCGGTAGGAAGTAATCGGGCGTCTGTGTGCAGAGCATCAAATAGTCGATGTCTTCCGGCTTGCAGGCACCCGACTCGAACAGCTTCGTGACCGCTTTGACCGCGAGATCGGACGACAGCTCCTCTTCCTCGGAGATGCGTCGCTCTTCGATGCCGGTTTTGCTTTGGATCTTTTGCGGCGACCAGTTGGGCGCGACAACGCACAACTGCGGATTGTCCAGAATCCGCGGCGGAAGGTAGTACTCGATGGCCTTGAGGGTCGCCTGCATGGATGTCATTTCTTGACGGGAACCAACCTCGCCGTGCAGAACCGCCGACGAGAGAACTGACTGCGAGACAGGATAGTCGCCGTCCCGCTCATGCCGCCATCTTCGCGGGCTTTTGTTCGGCGGCAACTTCCTCGATCAAGTCCTCGACCGTGTGGCAGCGGAGGATCGTGCCGGGAGCAATCCGCACTCCGAAGTCATCATCGAGCATCGCGATCAGTCCGATGAAGGTCATCGAACTCCAGCCGGGAATGTCCTGCAACACCGAGTCTTTGTGGATCGTGCCGGCGCTGACATCGAACAACTCGTGCAGTGCGGCAAGGAATTTGGGCGCGTCCATGCGGTCTCTCCTTATCCAAAGGGGCGCGGCTTTTACCAGAGGCCCTAAAACCCGGCAACACGACTTCCTGCTGCCGTCCTGCCGATAGCCGTGAGCCGGTGGCCGATAGCCGTTATCCTTTTTGCCAATGACAGGAGAGGGGCAACGGCGATCTCTGTTCGGCCGCCGCGTTTGTCCGGCATCACACTGCGGAGTTCATCACCATGTTGATCGGGTTTGTGAGCGACGAACGCTACGTCGCGGTGTCGGATGTGCTGCTGGAGTTCGTCAACCAACAGGGCCAGTCTTGGGAGACACGTTCGCGAGCGAGCGGCTCAGTCCATCTCGACCTACCGGCCGGCGAGTACAACGTCACGCTGCAACGCCCCGGCTTCGGTGGCAAGCGAGTGCAGATCACGTTGCCGACGAAACAGCCGCATCACTTCCGGCTGCTGACCGACGGACTGCTCGGCTACGCCTGGCCGAAGTGTGTCCGATCGGGCGAGGAGGCAGAGTTCCGAGTCCACTCAACCGAGTGCTTCCATCTGGAACTCTGGCGTTACGGCTGGACGAAGGAGCGCGTCTGCGGACTCGGCTGGCACGACGAGCACGGACCGCGAGCGATGATGCAGGTCACCCCCGACGGCGACTACACGCAGACCGGCGTCGAGTGGAACAAAGTCGGCTACGCCAGTCCGGCTCACAAGCAGTTCGTCGCCGCTCCGCCGAAGTCGGGGCTGTACTACTTCCACGCGACCACCGCCTCAGGCCGAGCGTTCGCCTTTCCGTGGGTCGTCGCTCCCGCCAAGCCGACCGCGCCGGTGGCGGTCCTCGCGTCGAACATCACCTGGAACTGCTACAACAATTTCGGAGGCCGCAGCAACTACATCCACGCGAACGCGCTGCCGGAGGTGCCGGTCGTCAACTCGCGGCAAGAGATCGCTCGATACATCGACGCGAAGTTTCAGACCTGGGGCTGGAACGATTACGCCCCGCTGTCGTTCGAGCGGCCGGAGCCGATCAACGACATCGCCCTCTCCGAGCAGATTACCGATCCGATCGAAGGCCGCGCCGCGTGTCACATCGCTCCCGCCGAGTGGCGATTGCTCGGTTGGCTGGAGCGAGAGGGCTTCGCGTACGACTTCTACTCCGAGACGCAGCTTCATGACGGAGTGCTCGACCTGTCGCAGTACAAAGTTTTGATCATCAGCACGCACCCGGAGTACTGGACCCGGACGATGTACGACCGAGTCAAACACTGGGTCTTCCACGAGGGGGGCCGGCTGATGTACCTCGGCGGCAACGGCGTGAACTGCGAAGTCACGCTGCACGACAACGACACGATGACCGTCCACAACGGCACGATGACCAGCCTCTGGCCCGAAGGCATCGGAGCCGAAAGCCGGCTCGGCAAGCGGCACGAGTCCGAAGCGAATCTGCTCGGCGTCGTCTTCACCCCCAGCGGCATCATGACCGGCGCGCCGTACCGAGTGATCGACGACACGCATTGGTGCTTCGAGGGAACGGGCCTCAAGGCGGGCGACATCTTCGGCGAAAAGAGCCTGCATCGCCGCTGCCCCGGCGGAGCCTCCGGCCACGAGACCGACAAGATCTCGGCGAGTTCTCCGAAGGGCACACGACTGCTCGCGAAGGGACTCAACCCCGACGACGGCGGCGCGGAGATGTCGATCTTCGACACCGCATCCGGCGGCGGCACGTTCTCCGCCGGCTCCATCTGCTGGCCCAGCAGCATCCCCATCGACGAGAACGTCTCGCGCATCACGGCCAACGTGCTCCGAAAGTTTTTGTCCTAACTTTTTCTTCCTCCCCTCTCCCCTTCGGGGAGAGTGGCCGGGGGTGAGGGGCAATCGCGCGGCGGCGTCTGTCGTCACTCGCCCCTCACCCCAACCCTCGCCCCAAAGGGGAGAGGGAGCCGGACAGGTTTGTTTCGATGCCGAGAACTCCCACTACAATCGACTCCGCCTGGCTGCGCCGTTTCCGCACCGTGTTGCGTCGCTGGCATGTCGGTAATGGTCGCGCCTTGCCGTGGCGAAACTGCCGCGATCCCTACAAAGTCTGGATCAGCGAGATCATGCTGCAACAGACAACCGTCGCCGCCGTGAAGCCGTACTTCGAGCGATTTCTGAAACGCTTCCCAACCGTCGCCGCACTGGCCGCTGCTGACGAGGCCGACGTGGTGCGATTGTGGGAAGGACTCGGCTACTACAGCCGCGCTCGCAACCTGCGGAAAGCGGCTCAGGCGATCGTCGCGAACGGCGGCGAGTTCCCGGCCACCGTAGATGAGCTGCTCGAACTCCCCGGCATCGGACGGTACACGGCAGGAGCCATCGTCTCGTTCGCCTTCGATCGAGCGGCTCCGATCGTCGAAGCGAACACGCTGCGGCTGTACTCGCGACTGCTCGGCCTTCGCGACGACCCACGTTCGACGAGCGGTCAACGAGTGCTCTGGTCGTTCGCCGAGAAACTCGTCCCAACAAAATCCCCCGGCGAGTTCAATCAAGCCTTGATGGACCTCGGCGCAACCCTCTGCACTCCGACCGACCCGCGCTGTGACGAATGCCCCGTCGCGTCCTGCTGCCGCGCACTCGCCGAGCAAGCTCAAGCCGACATCCCTGCCGCGAAACGCCGCCCCGAAATCACCGAGACTCACGAAGCCTACGTCGCCATCGAATCCGCAGGCCGCTACCTGATCTACCGCCGCCCCGAAGGCCAACGCTGGGCCGGCCTGTGGGATTTCCCAAGATTCGAACTGCCCACAAATGTCTCCGGCGAGCGGCAACTGCTCGAACGCCGCATCGCCACCGACTTCGGCCCGCGCGTCACGCTCACCGAACGCCTGACGCAACTCAAACACAGCGTCACCCGCTTCCGCATCACCCTCGACTGCTGGCTGGCCGAGACGAACGGCGACTGCGAACTCACCACACCCCATCCCACCGCCTGGGTCACCCCATCCGAGTTCGCCCGCTACCCCTTCTCCACCACCGGCCGCCAACTCGCTGAAACTCTGCAACACGAACTACGAGAACCGAATCTTTTCCGCGCGGTTGGTCAAAACCCATAGTCTGCCGAACATCGAAATTGTGCGTCGGTGACGTTGATTCTAATTTCGGACTGCACAGCAACTCCGGGGCATTTCCCAGTCATGTCGCGCCATCTGTGCTGATCAACGCATCGGAAAGTATAGCGTTGATGTTCTCGTCGTAACGAATGCGGACGAGGGTGTAGCCGTTGTTGGCGGCCCACATGTTCTTGATCCCATCGCGTGCTTGGGTACGTTTGAAAGCCTTTTCGCCACCGAACCATTCAACGGATCGGTAATGTTGGGCACCATCGTATTCGACGAGTGTTTTGTGTGAGGCCACGTAAAAATCAAAGGGCAAGACACGGTAATGCTTGCAAGTTGCAAACGTGTGCTGAATCTCGTATTCGAAGCCGTTGTCATCAAGCCATTGAGCGATGTCGCGCTCGCCTTTCGGTTGTGCGCAATGTGGGCATCCACACCCTTGTAGGTGGATTTCGGGCGTTTGCAAAAAGTCCGTATTGCACGCTTTGCAGCGGATGGTGAGCGGGGTCTTTACGGTCATAAAACGAGCCGATGAGTAGTCGTAGCGTTGCGCTCCATGTGTCTCGATTGCTTCAGCGATGAACAATTCAGTGTTGCGGCGATACGTCTTTGAGCATTTGCATGCGATTCCGTCCCCGTTGATGAGATCGGCAAGGCGAGCACTTCGGTGCAGGCCGCACACCGTGCAAAGGATACGGATTGGCGAGTTGAGGCCCTGGCGCTGCGTCATCTCAAATGCAATTTGAGGTTGCAGATTATTTGAGGAAGACTTCGTTGGGGGTTCTGTAGCCGAGGCAGCGGCGCGGGCGGTTATTCAGAAGATTTGCGACGCGTTCTAGCTCGGCCCAGGTGACG
>SXGS01244296.1_pt1 | contig 36443 bp, 27 predicted proteins | sample 3174681 | NCBI WGS metagenome assembly SXGS01 (sample SAMN11356861, study PRJNA531348) | freshwater metagenome | isolation source: freshwater sample F1-80 | place: China: Fuxian Lake, Yuxi | collected 2017-12-25
CGGTGAGGGCGTTGAGGTAAACCGGCAGAGTGGCCACCAAGGTCTTGCCTTCGCCCGTCGCCATTTCCGCGATTCTGCCGGTGTGGAGGGAGTGACCGCCGATCAACTGCACGTCGAACGGGATCATCTCCCATCTAACGGCATGCCCGCGCACGATCACGTCCTTGCCACACAGTCTGCGGCATGTGTTTTTGACCACCGCGAACGCTTCGGGCAGAATCTCAAGCAGTTGCTTGGCGAGTTCATCCGGGTTGTCGATAGCGGATAGCCGCTCTTTCCAAAGGGCGGTTTTTTCCCGCAAAGCTTCGTCCGGCAGCGATTGAAGGGAGGTTTCGAGCTCGTTGATGCGCGCGACGAGTGGGCGCAATTTCGCAATTTCGCGATCGTTCTTCGATCCGAAAATCTTTTTGATAATCAGTCCTAACATGCCGGAATGGTAATAGTAATCGGCTAAAGGCAGGGCGTCACGGTGGCGCAACGCGGGGGTGAAGCCGTCCGCCGAGCGAGTGGAACCTAAGGGAAGGCCAGGAATGCGTCAAAGGGAATTGAGACCTGCCGCCCTTCGATATGGCCTTTTTCCGGCGAGGATGGTAAGTTCGGAGGATGCGCGTCGCGATCTATCCTGGCAGCTTCGATCCCCTGACCAACGGCCACTTGGATGTCATTCAAAGGGCAGCCAAGCTCTTCGACCGAGTCATCGTCGCCGTCGCTGAAAACGAGGAGAAGAGCCCTTTGTTTTCGCTCGAAGAAAGAAAAAGGCTCGTGGAAGAGTCCGTCTTGCACATTCCCATCGTGGAGACCGACTCGTTCCGGGGACTGCTCGTCGACTACGTCGAACGAAGGGGCGGGCACGCGATTCTTCGGGGTCTCAGGGCCGTTTCGGACTTCGAGTTCGAATTCCAATTAGCTTTAATGAACCGCAAGCTCAACGAACGCGTTGAGACCATCTTCATGATGCCGCGCGACACTTACACCTTTTTGAGCTCTCGCATTGTGAAGGAGATAGCCCGTTTGGGCGGTGATATCACGAGTTTCGTGCCCCAAAACGTCGCCCTCGCGCTGATGGACCGCGTGGGGATTTCCCCAAAAATCCATCAAAAGGAGTCCACACCATGAAATTCCGGCTCAACTTGAAACGACTGGAAAAGCAAGACGAGGTGCTGGAAGGCGAGGCATCGCCTGACGAATTGGACCTGGCGGATGTTCGTGACCCGCTCGTCTCGATCAACCGGCCTGTCCGATTCAGCCTGACCGCCACTCGATTACAGGAATCCATACTGGTCCAAGGGCGGGTCGAGATGGACCTGGATTGCAGTTGCGCGCGTTGCTTGGAACTTTTCACAAAACGCGTTGAACTGGATCCTTGGAACGCGATCATACCCCTGGAGGGCGAGGAACGAGCGGTGATCAAGGACGATTCCGTGGACTTGACGCCTTACGTGCGCGAAGATATTGTGTTCGCCTTACCACAACATCCGTTGTGTAAGCCGGAATGTCGGGGGTTGCCCGTGGCGCCAATTAAAACGACGGATTCGGCAGGGTCATCGTGTCAGGACGAGAAATTGACAACACCGTCCGCATGGTCGGCCCTTGACCAATTAAAATTGAAGTAGTTTACCATTATTTATGGGTGTTCCTAAGCGTAAACCGTCGCACAGTCGCCAGCGCATGCGCCGGGCTTACAACAGCGTTTTGAGATTGCCACAAACCAGCTCGTGCCCTCAGTGTTCCGCTCCCTACATGCCGCACCGAGTCTGTCCCGCGTGCGGATTCTATAAGGGGCGGCAAGTGATTACGATCAACGCCCTGGCCTGAACGGCGCCTGAAAGGTTAGCAAAGTCGGCAGCGAGCCAGGGCCTTGGGCGGTTCTGGAAACGCTCTGTTTCTTTATTCCTTAATGCCTGTGCGCGTCGCCGTGGATGTCATGGGGGGGGATCGAGGATGTCGGGCCATCATTCAAGGAGTGCGTGAGGCTCTTCAACAACAATCCCGCATCGTCGAAGTCCATCTGACCGGGGCTCGCGACCAGATCGAGGCCGCTCTAGCCGCGGAGAAACTCACCGACAGCCGAGTCCGCATCGTTCACGCAAGCGAAGTCCTCACGATGGAGGACAAACCTGTAGAAGGATTGCGCCGCAAGCGTGATTGTTCCATCCTGCGCGCGGTAGATCTGGTGCGCCATCAGGCTGCGGATGCGGTGATCTCCGCAGGGAATACGGGCGGGATCGTCGCCTCGTCCACGATTCGATTGCGCATGCTTCCCGGCGTGGATCGGCCAGCCATCGCCACCATCATTCCTTCTTTGGAAAAGGAGTTCGTCCTGGTGGATTCGGGAGCTAATCCGGAGTGCAAACCCTTGCACCTGGCGCAATTCGCGATCATGGGGTCAGTGTATTCCCGTCAAGTCCTAGGCCGTGACAAGCCTCGGGTGGGGATTCTGAGCAACGGCTCGGAGGAATCAAAAGGCACCGAATTGACACGCGAGGCGATGAAATTATGCCAGGCGGCACCCATCAATTTTGTGGGCTACGTGGAGGGGCACGACTTGTTCGAGGACCGCGTAGAGGTCGTTGTCACGGATGGATTTATCGGCAACATCGTTCTAAAAACCTGCGAGAGCATGGGCCGGGGGATCTTGGCGCTCTTGCGCCGTGAGTTGAGCACGTCGCCTCTGAGAAAGCTAGGGGTGCTGATGGCTCGCGCCGGCTTTCGAAATATCAAGCGGCGGATGGATCCCGAAGCTTACGGTGGAGCGCCCTTGCTAGGATTGAATGGGCATGTGATTAAAGTCCATGGATCCGCGGGACCCGTCGCCGTAATGAATGCCCTGAAACAATGCGCCGAAATAGTGCATCACGGAGTGAATGACCAAATTGTGAAAGAAATTGCCGTCTCCACTGGCGCGGCAGGCGTGCCTGCCCCCGCATGAGTGCCACCCCTCCTGAGAAAACGCTCACCAACCCCCGCGCCAAACACGGGTTCATCGCCCGCACTTGTTCGATCGCGGCGGTCGGAGCCTACGTTCCCGAACGAGTGCTCACCAACGCCGAACTGGAGCGCGTGGTGGATACTTCCGATGAATGGATTACCTCGCGGACCGGGATCAAAGAGCGGCGCGTGGCCGCCGTGGGCGAACACACTTCCGACCTCGCTGCCGCGGCGGCTCTCCGAGCCATGGAAAGGGGAGGCATCAAGCCGGAACAGATCGATCTGATCATCGTCGCCACCATCACGCCAGATATGCCGTTCCCGGCGACAGCTTGTTTGGTGCAGCAGAAAATCGGAGCTCGCAACGCGGCCGCGTTCGACTTGGAGGCCGCCTGTTCCGGCTTCATTTTCGCGCTCGAGGTCGGGCAACAGTTCATCATGTCCAGGACTTATGACACCGTCTTGGTCATCGGCGCGGAGAAACTGACATCGATCATCGATTGGAAAGATCGCAACACCTGCGTCTTGTTCGGGGATGGCGCGGGAGCCGCCATTTTGCAGAATCGTCCGAACACGCACGGTTTGCTGACCGTCTGCATGGGCGCCGACGGTTCAAAGGCAAATCTCCTTTCGATGCCTGGAGGAGGCAGCCGATGTCCGGCGACCGCGGAGTCCGTGGGCAGCCGATTGCACTACCTCCGGATGGACGGCAAGGAGACCTTCAAGAACGCGGTTCAAGCGATGTGCCAAGCCGGACGCGAGGTGATGCGTCGGTGCAATATCGACATCTCCCAAATCGAGTGCATCATCCCGCACCAAGCAAACCAGCGGATCCTCGACGCCGTCGGGGAACGCCTTGGAGCGCAACCCGGGCAGGTTTTCATGAATTTGGACAGGTTCGGCAACACCTCGGCGGCATCGGTTGCCATCGCGCTGGATGAAGCCGTCGAGACGGGCCGCATCGAGAGGGGCGATTTGGTGCTGCTGCTTGTGTTCGGGGCCGGATTGACTTGGGGCGCCGCGGTCATCGAATGGTAAGCCCACCTTGCCCCAGTTGAAATCGGGGTCGCGAGTCAAGAATCAAGGCGGCGCGGGAGAAGGATTGAGCTATTTTGATCCCATTGACCTTCCTTAGTGAGATGGTAGAATCTGGGTAAGACTATGTCATTAAGAAGGCTCGACAGCTTGGGGTCCTTCTCTCCCCGTGCTTTCCATCACGGGAGGAACCATCTTAGCTTCAGCGCCGATTCCACCCGCCTGCGAAGCAATGGCATCGAGTTTCGATCCCCAATCCCCATCGCGGTCTGGCTCGAAATGGCAGTTGAGCTCGATGCTGGCGAGTCTGGTGAGCCCGTTGTCTGCAATGGCATCGTGGTTTCCTGCGTCGGTGACTGCCTCATGGGCTACACGATCTGCATTGTCTTTCTCAGCTTGAACGAGGCGTCGCAACGGCGGCTCTCCCAAATTGTCGATTCTCGACTGGCGTAGTATTGAATCGGCCGCTAGCCTGGGCCCATGGAAATTTTCCATCGCATTCTTCATACTGCCATCGAAGGCGGGGCTTCGGACGTCCACATCAAGATTGGCCACGCGGTCATTTTCCGAATCAACAGGCAACTCATCGCCATCGAGTGCCCATTCCCCAACGCCGAATGGATGAACAAGATCGTCTCGACCATCGTCCCGCCCCATGCCCTCAAGCGTCTCGAAACGGAGAGAGAGGTGGATTTTTCGTATTATGAGCCTGGAGTGGGCCGCTTCCGCACAAATCTCTTTCAACAGAAAGGCGAGTTTTGTCTCGCGATGCGTTACGTGAAAACAAAGGTGCCCAGTTTCACGGAACTCGGTCTCTTGCCGGTTTTGAAAAAAATCGCCGAGGCGCCGCGCGGTATCGTTCTCCTGGCCGGCTCCACCGGATGCGGCAAGTCCACGACCCTCGCCGCCATGATCGAGCACGTCAACGCCACTTTCAAAAAGCATATCGTGACGCTCGAGGATCCCATCGAGTTTGTTTTCGAGGACAATCAATCCGTCGTGGAGCAACGGGAAGTGGGCTTGGACACCCTCTCTTTCGAGCACGGCCTTAAACACATCCTCCGCCAGGACCCCGATATCATCATGGTCGGGGAAATGCGCGATTCGATTAGTTTTACCGCCGCGATGAGCGCGGCCGACACCGGGCATCTCGTCCTGTCCACGCTGCATACCACCACCGCCTCCCAGTCCATCACTCGCATTCTTGACTTCTTCAAAGCCGACGAACGCGAACAGATCCGCCGGCAGCTCGCCGGCACGCTTCAGGCCGTCGTCTGCCAGCGCATGGTCACCACTCTCAATGGCAGTTTGACGCCCGCCTTGGAAATCATGGTCAACACCCCCACGGTCCGCAAATTGATAGAAGAAAACCGGCTCGACAAGCTCGCCCTGGCCATCGAGATGGGAACCGACGACGGCATGCAGAATTTCAATCAGGCCTTGTTCCAACTAGTCAAGGACCGGAAAGTCTCGGAGAAAGAAGCGCTCGCCAAAGCCAGCAATCCGCAGGCGCTGGAGATGAATTTCAAAGGCATTTTCCTCGACGAAGGCCGCCGCATCCTCGGCAACTAAGAGCCCGGAACCCCGCCTCGATCCAAATCCAAATCTCGACTTCTCCTTTCGCAGGCCCGCACCCTTCCACGACGCAATGACTGAACCGTCGATCACTCCCGAGCTCGTCAGACTCCACAACCTCACTCCTGACGAGTACCAACGTATTTTGGATCTGCTGGGCCGCGAGCCGAGCCACACTGAACTGGGAATTTTTTCAGTCATGTGGAGCGAGCATTGCTCCTACAAAAACACACGGCCGCTGCTCAAGACGTTTCCGACGAAATCGCCCAAGATCTTGGTGGGGGCCGGCGAAGAGAACGCCGGCATCATCGACGTGGGGGACGGGTTGGCGATCGCCTTTAAAATCGAGTCGCATAACCACCCGAGCGCGGTGGAGCCGTTCCAGGGCGCCGCCACGGGAGTCGGCGGCATCATCCGGGATATCTTCACGATGGGTGCGCGCCCTGTCGCCGCTCTCAATTCGCTGCGCTTCGGCGACATCGCCAACCCCCAGGTTCGGCGGCTCTTCAGCGGCGTGGTGAGCGGCATCGCCCATTACGGAAATTGTTTCGGGATTCCCACGATCGCCGGGGAAGTGTGTTTCGACAAATCCTACGAAGGCAACCCGCTCGTCAACGCCTTCTGCTTGGGGGTGCTCCGCCACGAGCAGATCGCGCGGGGCGCCGCTCGGGGAGTCGGCAATCCAGTTTTCTACGTCGGCCCCGCCACAGGCCGCGATGGCTTGGCGGGGGCCGCATTCGCGTCCCAAGATCTCACCGAAGAATCTTCCCAGCAGCAGCGCGGCGCGGTGCAAGTGGGCGACCCGTTCATGGAAAAGCTTGTGTGCGAGGCGTGTCTCGAACTGCTGGCCACGGGCGCGGTCGCCGGCATCCAGGACATGGGAGCCGCGGGGCTCACTTGCTCAACTTGCGAAACGGCGGCCCGTGCCGGAACGGGCATTGAGATCGAGCTCGATAAGGTGCCGCAACGGGCACCGGGCATGACGTCCTACGAGATCATGTTGAGCGAATCCCAGGAGCGCATGCTGATCATCGTCAAAAAAGGCCGCGAGGCCGACGTCAAACGGATTTTTGACAAATGGGATCTTCCGTGGGCCGAGATCGGCGTGGTGACGGACACGGGGCGCATGGTCGTTCGACATGGCGGCCGCGTGGTGGCGGATCTGCCCGCCAAGAAGCTGGCTGATGAGGCGCCGGTCTATCAGCGAGAATCTCGCGAGCCCGAGTACTTGGCCGCAGTCCGGAACTTTTCACTGGATGGAGCAGTTCAGCCAGGCGATCCCATGGCGATTCTTCCAAAATTGTTGAGCTGGCCCACCATCGCCTCAAAAAACTGGGTCTACCGGCAATACGACCACATGGTTCGAAACGGATCGGTCGTCTGCCCGGGCAGCGACGCCGCGGTGATTCGGATCAAGGCGGACTCCCTGCCGCCGCTGCCAGGCGAAACGCTGAACGACGTGGGACTGGCGCCGATCGCGGACAAGCTGGTGGCCATGACGGTTGATTGCAATGGGGTGTACTGTTATCTGGACCCCTATGAAGGCGGTAAAGCGGCGGTGACGGAGGCTGTGAGGAATCTCGCCTGCACGGGCGCTGCGCCTCTCGGGGTGACGGATAATTTAAATTTTGGAAACCCCCACAATCCGGAGCTGTTTTTTCAGTTGAAAGAAAGTGTTCGAGGGCTAGCGGACGCTTGCCGGGCATTTCAAACGCCCGTGACGGGTGGCAACTGCAGTCTGTACAATCAAAGCCCCTCGGGGGCGATTGATCCCACGCCAACCGTGGCGGTGGTCGGATTGGTAGAGGCGCCTGAGCACATCACCACGCAATGGTTTAAGAACGAAGGGGACGCCGTCATTCTATTGGGTGATATCGTGGATTTGGACGATCCGTTGCTGGGAATTGGGGGCAGCGCGTATCTGCAGGTCATCCACGGATTGAAGACGGGGCTCCCGCCGCGTTGTCCGCTGGATCACGCGATCCGCTTGCACGACACTCTTCTTGGTTTGATCCGCGAAGGGCTGGTGAAGAGCGCTCACGACTGCAGCGAAGGCGGCCTGGCGGTGGCTCTCGCCGAATCCTGCATCAGCCGCAACGAGGGCCGCGGTACTCCCGCCTTGATCGGGGCGCGCATCGATCTCACACCCCTTGGGACTCCGAGCCGGTGGGACGCGCTATTGTTCGGCGAGACTCAAAATCGGGTCGTGATTTCGACACCCCCGGAGCGCGCCGATTTGGTGTTGGAACGGGCCTCGATAAAGCGTGTCCCCGGGTTTGTGATTGGGCGTGTTGAAGGCTCTCGCTTGCATTTGACCACGAAACAGGGTGGCTGGGATTGGGATTTGGAGGCGTTGCACGACGCGTGGTGGAACTCGATCGCGCGGGCTATGCGATGAGCCTCCGCAATCCTGGAAACCCAGTTCGTTCCCCCCATTCGCGGGTCGGAACTTGGCTTCGCGTTCGCCTCGCCTTTCTTGTTTGTGAAATTGTGTCCCTCAGCTTGGGGGGTCCGATCCTGTGCCAATGCTTGCGGATATTTCCCACGACATCCAAGTTCAGACCTCAGGGTTTCGGAGGCCTTTCGTGAAAAAGAATGGAGTGCGCGTTTCGCTCCCGGAGTCTGATCCTTGTTCATCGGGTCGAATCTCAGAATCTCTGCCGCTCGGTGAAGGCGTTGGGGCGGCTCGCAGGCAAGCTTCGTTTTCAAGCTTCACTTGACCGATTGCGGCGCTTAGGTTGGTGGCCACGATGGATGCAACGGACACCGCCACATCTCCGCGGGCCGCGACTCAAGCCCAAGGGGATCAGGAATTCCCGCAAGAGTTTCCTGCGCTTCAACCCGCGTCAGTCTGGCCGCTTGATCCAGCCGTAGCTTTCTTGAATCACGGCTCGTTTGGAAGTTGCCCTTCACCCGTGCGGGCGGCTCAGGATGCCTATAGAAAGCGCCTGGAGTTGGAGCCCATTGACTTCTTGGTGCGGGACCTCGAACCCCTCCTGGACCACGCTCGGGAAGCGCTGGCCTTATTCGTCGGCGCGCGGCCCGGCAATCTGGTTTTTGTGCCCAACGTCACAGCGGGAGTCAACACGGTGCTTCGATCCTTGAAATTCTCTCCTGGCGATGAGCTGCTCGTGACCAATCAGGAATATAACGCCTGCCGCAACGCGCTTAATTATGTCGCCGAATTCTGGGGCGCGACTGTGGTTGTGGCGCACATCCCCTTCCCGATCAGCCACCCCGACCAAGCTTTGCAGGCTTTGCGATCCGCCATCACGTCCCGCACGAAGCTCGCGTTGGTGGATCACGTCACGAGCCAAACCGGCCTCGTGATGCCAATCCCAGAGATCATCCGGATGCTGCAAGAACGTGGAGTTTGGGTGCTGGTCGATGGATCGCACGCTCCGGGGATGGTCCCGCTGGCTTTGGAAGAATGGGCCCCGGAGTTCTACACCGCCAACTGCCACAAATGGATCTGCGCTCCCAAAGGAGCTGGATTCTTGGTCGTGAAGGAATGCTTGCAGTCTAAGATCAGACCCCTCGTCATCAGCCACGGTGGGAACTCCTCGCGAACGGATCGATCGCGCTTTTTGATCGAGTTTGCCTGGCCAGGCACTCACGATCCCTCGGCGTTCCTTTCAGTGCCCCACGCCCTTGAGTTCATGGGATCGATCCTGCCAGGAGGATGGCCAAGCCTGATGGCGCGCAACCGCGCGCTGGCGCTGGCGGCGCGGGCCAAACTCTGCGACGCGATCCAAATCGCGCCACCGGCCCCCGAGCTAATGATCGGCTCGCTAGCGGCGGTCCCGATTCCCGATAGCCCTTCGAGCATCAAACCGGAATCACCTCTTTATATCGATGCCCTCCAAGAGACCCTCAGATGGGAACACCAGATCGAGGTTCCCATCATTCCATGGCCCGTGTGGCCTAAGCGCCTCTTGCGAGTTTCCGCCCAGGCCTACAACTTCCTGGGTCAATACGATCAGTTGTGCTCGTCGCTGGCGCCGCACCTACGCGGTCCCAACAGGAACGGCCGAACTCCAGAACATTCACGCGCTCCCGCATAGCCCGCATACCTTTGAAGGCCAATCCAATTCCCGGCAATTTCCGCCGCTAACGTGAGCAAGAAGAGCGAAAAAATTTCGGCGTTGCTGTCAAAGTCGACTGATGGCAAACACAGCCCGCATTACTTGGGCTATTTCGACTGTTTCAACCAGGGCTTGTTCTACGAAGCCCACGATGTGCTCGAAGATCAATGGCTGCGGGACCGGAAACAACCACGGGATGCATTCTACAAAGGACTCATACAGCTTGCCGGCGCGTTCGTGCATTTGCAAAAAAACCGTCTCAAGCCTGCGGACGCGCTGTTTAGGCTCGCGGAATCGAACATGCGCCTCTACCCGGATCGGTTCGAGGATTTGGATCTGGCCGCCATTTTGGCGTTCATCGAGGAATGGCGTGGCGCGCTGGACGCGGGCAATTTCGAGCAAAATCCAATCAACACCAAGCCGCCGCCAAAACTCTTTCTAGGATGAACCAGCCCGACACAGAACTTTTGACATACCCGTTGGCGTTATCCACTCTTGCCCCATGTCCAAATCAGCCCTAGGACGGGGTCTGGGAGCGTTGCTGACGAAACAGAGTTTCGCCAGCAAACCACCCGCTCCCCATTCGCCTTTTCATCAGGCGCCACCGTCCGCGGGGACACCCCCCGCCGTGGAGGGTCCAGGGGATGGCGATACAGTGCGGCATCTGCCTCTCGAGGTATTGAAGCCCAGCGCCCTCCAACCAAGGCGTGATTTTCCCGCTGAGTCTCTTCAGGAATTAGCCGATTCGATTCGAGAGCAAGGGATTATTCAACCCCTCATCGCGCGCAAGAGGGAGGATCATTATGAACTGATCGCAGGGGAACGCCGATGGCGTGCCTCCCAATTGGCGGGGCTCAAGGAAGTCCCTGTCATCGTCCGCGAAGCGGATGACACCACGGTTCTGGAGTGGATGCTCATCGAGAACCTCCAGAGAGCGGATCTCAATGCCATCGAGGAGGCCCAAGGTTACTCGCAGCTCGTCGAACAATTCGGTTTGAGGCAGGAAGATGTTGCGGCAAAAGTGGGCCGCAGCCGTGTCGCGGTGGCCAACGCGCTTCGTCTGCTCCGGCTTTCGGCCGAGATTCAGGATCACATTCGCGAGGGCCGCCTCTCTGTCGGACACGCGAAAGTGTTGCTCGGCCTTCTCACCCCCACGGAACAGTCGCGGGCGGCCGGTAAAGTGCTGAAAGAGGGGCTGAACGTCCGCCAAACAGAAATGCTGGTCGCGGCCATGCAGCAAAAGGAGGCTTTCGGAAAGCTCCCGGCGCGTGGCACGGCGGCCCCTGGAGCTCCCGACGCCCACCTCGCCGATCTGGCAGTCAAGATTCAAGAGCGGCTTGGCACCAAAGTGGGGTTGCGATACCGTCAAGGAAAGGGTTCGGTAGAAATCAAGTTCTTCAGCGACGCCGATCTCGAACGTATCTTGCAAATTTTGGGGGTCGAATTGAACTAGTTTCCCCTACCGAACATCCAACCCCATCATTCATGAGCGATACGAGAGGAGACAACTACAAGGTCTGGGCAGCGGATAACTTGGTCTACGGCCCCGTGGACTTGAACACGCTGATCCAGTGGGTGCAAGACCAGAGGGTCTTGAGTGATACATGGCTCCACACGGAGAATGAAAACACATGGCGCCAGGCGAAAGATATCCCCGAACTATTCGAGTTTTTCCATCAAGGGAGCAGCACTGCGTTCTTTAAGAAAAAATCCGAGCCCGGAACCGCCTACACCTTGGACGAAGTGCGCCAGTTCAAAATCTTCAGTGCTCTTTCGAACAGCCAATTAGATCAATTCATGCGTTTTTGCGAGTATTTTGAACGGGCTCCCGGAGAGCTTCTCATCAAGAAAGGAGATCCAGGCGACGCCATCTACTTTCTATTGAGCGGTGAACTCAGGGCACGCCTCGTCATCGGTTTGCAGGATACCACGGTTGGCAACATCGTCGCGGGCGAATTCTTCGGCGAAATGGCCATGTTCACCCACAGCGCGCGGTCCGCGGACGTCGTGGTAGAAACTCCCGCGCGCCTCCTCAAACTCTCGGCGGAATCTTTCCTGTTGATGATTCGGGAGCTCTCCAGCCTCGCAGGCCCGATTCTTTATGCCATCGCGCAAGTCATGGCGCGGCGCATTGCCGATTCGAATAAGAATCTGCACCGGGAAGTCGCCTCGGGTTTCGTCTGGCGTTGATCCCGACGCTTCAGGCCCGCTGGCGGCCCCGAGGGGCATTCACCCAACAACCGCGAAGCTGTTCCCGGAGCGGGTCGCTGTGCTCGGCGCAAAAGCCGATGTGCGAATGCCGCCGCCAGCCTTCCGCAACGGCATACTTCCCCGACAACCGCCCCATTTCCCTGGACGTGTCTTCCATCGCCTTCAAATAGGAGTCCATCCCTTGACTGGCATCCAACCACTCTTTCTGGCTGGCGTGAGCCGCCAGAGCCGCTCGCTTGGTGGCAAGCGTCCGGTCTATGTTCACGAAAAAGTCCGCGCGGACAGGTTGGCCGAAAGGGTCTTGAAGACCATGCGGCATTGCGTGGTACACCGTGACATCGCCTTCCACTGCCGCCCTTCGCGGGGTTGTCACGAAGTTGGGCATTCCCCGCGCGAACGCCGCAGTCACGGCCAATCGGCAGGTGTTCATGTGATCCTCCATGTAATCCACGGGTGAATGGGTCAACACGATTGACGGACGCACTTCACGCACGACCGCCGCCAGCCGGCGCAGGCTCCGAACCTCGTAGAGAATCTCCAAGTCATCCGCGAAACCCGGATGATCGCGAGCTCCGAGAATGCGAGCCGCCTCGAGGGATTCCTTTCTCCGAATCCGCCGAACCGCGGCCGCGACGAGAGTCTGGCTGCCGCAATTTCCACTCGAGACATTCAAGCAGTGAATCTCAAAACCCTTCTCGCGAAGGAGCAAGAGCGTGCCAGCCATCATGAACTCGATGTCGTCAGGATGGGCCGCGATGGCCAGTGCGATGTTTCTGGACGCAGGTTTCACAGACATCGAATAGAGGATTTCACGCGAGGATCGGGTTCAAGACCCGGCCTGCGACGTCCGTCAACCGGAAATCCCTGCCTCCATAGCGGTACGTCAGGCGCTCGTGATCGAGGCCCATCAGATGGAGAATCGTGGCGTGATAGTCATGAACGTGGCAGGGATCCAACACGATGTTCGCCCCATACTCATCGGTCGCGCCATGCGTCATGCCCCCTTTCACACCCGCGCCGGAGAGCAGGCACGAAAAAGCTTTCGCGTAATGGTTCCGCCCCTTCCCATTGCCTCCGTCGCTCCAAGGTGTTCTCCCAAACTCAGTGCAAATGGCGACCAGTGTTTCCTCAAGCAATCCCCGCTCCTTGAGATCGCCAAGGAGCGCGGCCAGCGCCTTGTCCACGCGCAGAGCCTTGGGTCGATGAGTCTCCATGTCGCCATGCGAATCCCAGTTGTCGTGCGACCCCGTGTCGATTAACTCGACCACTCGAACCCCGCGCTCCACCAATCGCCGCGCCGCCAGGCACTGCCACGCGAAAGACTTGTTGTCGCCCGGGACAACTCCGTAAGCGCCCAAGGTGCGGCCGGATTCACCGCTCATGTCAAACACTCCCGGAACCTCCCGCATCATTCCGCGAGCCGTCTCGAAGCTCGTCATGCGCGCCCGCAGACGGGAGTCCGATCTCCGGCGCTCGAAATGCGCTGAATCCACATCCCGAAGCAGCACTTCTTCCATTTGCCGCAGGCTCACCAGCCTGGCCGGAGCCTCCAAGTCAGCGACCGGCCGCGGCCCGGGAAGCAACCGAACGCCTTGATGTTCTCCAGGCAAGAAACTGGAATCCCAAACCTGCGCGCCCGCATAAGGCAGATGCTCGGCAAGCACGACATAAGCCGGCAAATTGGCGTTCAAAGTCCCAAGCCCATAGCTCAACCAAGCCCCCAGGCTCGGAAGCGGCACCGTTGCCGAACCGGTGTGCATCGCGAGAGTTGCTTGAAAATGTTCCACAATGTCCGTGTGCATCGAACGGATCACGCACAACTCATCCGCCATAGCCCCGAGGCAAGGAAACAGCTCGCTGATCGCCAATCCCGATTTTCCGCATGCTTGAAACTCGAACTTCGATCCGAGAAGCGGCAGCGAACGCGCCTCATCTGGCCGCAGACCGAAAGCGGGAATGGGCTTCCCGTGGCTCGCCGCGAGAGCCGGCTTCGGGTCAAAGGTGTCGACGTGCGAAAAGCCGCCAGTCAGGAACACAAAGACGAGACGCTTCGCCTTCGCTGGATGATGGGAGGGCTTGGGCGCCAGCGCATGGCCGCCTCCCATAGCCGCCGCAAATCGCAGGCGTGAAAGCCGGGCGCCCGCGGCCGCCGCCAAGTTCGCGGGGAGGCAGCGGCTCAAGAAATCGCGCCGTGTCAGTGCCGAGCTAATCCACATACATAAACTCGTTGGAGATCAGCACCACGCGCGCCAAACCCGTCCACGCTTCCTCAACAGCCCCACCATTCGCTCCCGCGCTGTCCTTGAGCGACGCGGCGGCCCGGCCGATCCAGTCGCGAAAGAGGAGCTCTTCCGGCTGTGTCGGAAATCGTCCCCAAGCCCGGCTGCAGAGTTCTCGAAGCTTCTCTCGCTCACTGGCGGTTGAGGCCAAAACACGGCGTGCCAGCAAACGCGCTTGATTCTCCACAAAGGCATTGTTCAGGGCAAACAATGCTTGCTGCGGAACCGTGGAGACCCGGCGCGCCTCTGTCGAACTGTTGGTGTCCGGTCCGTCGAACAGACCCATGAATGGATGGCGCTGCAATCGCTGCGTCATGAGATAAACGCTTCGGTGCGAGGATTCGTAACAATCCTTGAATGGTTTGTGTTGGGTCCAAGTCCACTTCTCAGGGGGCGGGAAAGGATGTCCGCCGGGTCTTGTCAGATCCAGCCCTCCGCTGGCGAACAGCATCGCGTCGCGAATCTCCTCCGCCTCAAGCCGCCGCCGCTCGAAACTTGAGTAGTAACGGTTCGATGGATCGCGAGAATGGTTCGCCGGCGCCTTGCCGCTGCTCATCCGATACGTCTTCGACGACACGATCAGCCGATGCACAGCCTTCACCGACCATCCGCCCTCAACGAATCGGGACGCGAGGTAATCAAGGAGTTCGGGATGCGAGGGGGCGTCTCCACGAACACCTAGATTGTTCGGTGTGGCCACGATTCCCCGGCCGAAATGATGCTGCCAAATTCGGTTGACCATGACGCGCGCCGTGAGGGGATTGTCAGGCCGGGTCACCCAGCGCGCGAATTCGAGGCGCCCGCTTGTCCCATCGGGGATCGCCAGCGGCCCGCCCCCGGCTAGGAAATTCGGCGCGCAACGGGGAACCATTGGCCCGTGGTTGCCAGGCTCGCCTCGGAGCTGCAAGAAGGCGTCCATAGCTTTTCCATCCTGAACCGCGTAGGCGACCGGCAAGTCGGCGGGGGACCCGGGCCTTTCCAAAATCCGAAACTCCTGCTTAAGCGCTTCAAGATCCTTCTTCCACCGCTCCTCGCCCGGCTTGTCGCCTGGTTTCAACTTTTCCGCCTGAGCTATCTTCGATCGCAGCGCCGCCAAACGCGCTTGCCAGGCGCTTAAACTTGGCGCCGCCATCGCCTCGGGGACAAGTGAAACGAATTTCTGACGCGGGAAATTCTTGGATTGCACCTCCTCCGATCCCGCCCACGGAAACTCGGTGCTCGCGAAAATCCCGTAGAGCCCGTAATAATCCCGCATGGTTGCCGGGTCGAACTTGTGATCATGGCACCGGGCGCATTTCAAGTTCAATCCCAAGAAGGCCTGGCTTACGGTTTCGAGCGTGTTTTCAAGTGTGAGATGCCACAGTTCAAACGGCCCCGTGCCGTAGCGCCGTGACAAAGCGAGAAAGCCGGTCGCCACCACGCGCTCGGCATGGCGGTCCGGTGGTCCGCGCTTCGCCAAAATGTCGCCCGCCAACTGCTCCTCAACGAATTGGTCATAGGGCATGTCCTGGTTGAACGCATTGATGATGTAATCGCGATAGAGCCGGATCTCGGGGACGGGATAATCCGCATTGTCACCGGCAGTGTCCGCGTACCGCGCGACATCCATCCAGTGGCGGCCCCACCGCTCGCCGTAATGGGGCGAGGCCAGCAGTCTCTCAACCACCTCCGCGTAGGCCTTTTCCGTGGGCCTCTTCAAAAAATTCCCCAACTCTTCGGGTGTCGGCGGCAACCCTGTCAGATCGAACGTAATCCTCCTCAAAAGCACGGCGGGCTCTGCGGGGCCGGCCGGCGCCATTCCCTGCCCTTGCAATGTCGAAAAAATGAACGCGTCGATCGGATTGGACCCCGCGTGGCTCGCCCGGAACCGCGTTGGAACATCGGGCTTCCTGGACGGTTTGAAAGCCCAATGATTCGTCGAGGCCACCGCTTCGACACCCAGGCTCAACCCCATCCAAAGCGCCATGCCAAAGCCCAAAAAAGTTTGACGGCCGCGTGCCTCCCAGCAAGCTCGAGTGTTCATCCTTGAAACGGCAGTTGATCCTCGCGGAGATTGGCAAAAGCCTGGATGAGAAAGGCCTGACGAAGAGAGAGGCATATCCCTTGTGGATTTGGCGAAGATTCGCTTTCGGCAAGTGCCGTTTTAAGGTTCATTGGGAACCGGCGCGCAGGCTCTAGAGGGCCTGATGAATCGGCTCAGCGCCTTCCACCCCGACCAGTTTTTGATCCAATCCACCGTAAAAATAGCTGAGTTCATTCGGATGAATCCCCATCTGCGTGAGCACGGTGGCGTGGATGTTTCTCACATGGAACGGGTCCACCACCGCGGCCGAGCCCAACTCGTCGGTTTCTCCGACGCTCACGCCGCCCTTGATTCCCCCGCCGGCCATCCACATCGTGAATCCGTATGAATTGTGATCCCGCCCCGTGCCAGTGGCGTACTCAGCCGTGGGCTGCCGTCCAAACTCCCCGCCCCAAACCACGAGTGTGGAATCGAGGAGCCCACGCTGCTTGAGATCCTTGAGCAGCGCGGCGATGGGCTGGTCCGTCCGGCCGGCGTGATAATTGTGGTTCTTCACCAGATCATCGTGCGCGTCCCAATTGCTGTCGTTGTGCGCTCCACCGGCGTACAGCTGGACGAACCGCACTCCTCGCTCCACCAAGCGCCTCGCGAGCAGACAGCGCTTGCCGAAATCCTCCGTTCGCTTGTCGTTCATGCCGTACATCCGACGAGTGGCTTCGCTTTCCTGGGAAAAGTCCACGGCCTCGGGAGCGTGCCGCTGCATGCTAAAGGCCAGCTCGTAGCTCGCGATTCGCGCCGCGAGCTGGCTGTTGTCCGATCTCGTCCTCAAGTGGTCCTCGTTGAATCCCCGCAGCGTGTCGAGCATGCGCCGCTGAGCCGTCTCACTCATGCCCTCGGGCCGTTTGAGGTTCAAAATCGGCTCTCCAGCCGAGCGCATGACGGTCGCCTGATAACTCGCAGGCATATAACCGCTGGACCAATTCTTGGCTCCACTGATCGGCCCGCCCGTCGGATCCAGCATCACGACGAACCCCGGGAGATTCTCGTTCACACTGCCCAGCCCATAGTTCACCCAGGAGCCCAGACACGGGCTGCCCGACAAAATGCGCCCCGTGTTCATCTGCAGCATGGCCGAACCGTGGATCGGAGAATCCGCGGTCATGGAATGCAAGAAAGCAATGTCGTCGACGCAGGTGGACAAATGAGGGAATAGATCGCTCACCCACTTGCCGCTCTGACCGTATTGCTTGAACTGCCACTTCGGCCCCACGACACGGCTCTCGTTCCTTTTGCCGCCCCGTCCAAATGTTTTGACGGCGATCGTCTTCCCGTCGAGAGAGTAAAGCTTGGGTTTGTAATCGAAAGTATCAACCTGGCTCGGCCCTCCATACATGAACAGGAAGATCACATTCGACGCTTTGCCTCCCATGTGTGGAGGTTTGGCCGCGTGAGGGTTCTTGAACGCACCTGGCGCGATCGGGCTGGGGCTGGCGTGCAGCCCGCCCCCAAACAGACGCCCGGATGAAAGCAGTCCAGTCAAAGCGAGCCCGGTGAACCCGGCTCCAGCTTCCCACAGAAACTCTCGCCGAGTCCGGCCGCAAAACCCTCCCGAGCCAGCGTTCCCTTGATTTCCAGAGTTGGATGAGGACCTGTTCATAAAGTAAAGATAACCAGTTCGTTCAATCGAGGTGCATCAGTTCGTTCAAGTTGAGCACCAGCAGGCAAAACCGGGTGAGCGCATCTTCCATTGAGAGTCGCTCTTGATCGCGCAGCCCGAAAAGGAACTGAACACCCCGCTCGACTTCGTCGTGGGCGGGTTTACGGGCTGTGGCCAGGTGCAACGCCCGCTCGACACACTTCTGCGGCGAGTTCCCGACCTCGGAGCGGATCCTGCCCGAGAGGAGCGAGGCGTTCCGGTTCAAAAAATCACCGTTCAGAGCCCCGAGCGCCTGGGTCGGCTGCACCGTCGTGAATCGCACCGGAGTGGACCGATCCGTTTCGGCCATGTCAAAAGTCTCCAAAATCGGGGTCACTAAGGACCGTTTTGCGTGAATGTAAACGCTCCGCCGCGCCTGCTCAGAAGCAGGAGAACTCCCCCACCCGTTGCCGGGCTGGGATTGTCCGGCCAACACTTCTGCGGGAATGTCCACGTAAATCCCTGGCCCAAACATCTTCAAATTCAAGGAATCTGCGACCGTTAGAATCGTGTCCCGAACCTCTTCGGCGGTCAACCGGCGCATGTCAAAGCGCCACAACCAATCGTTCGCTGGATCGGCCTTCAAAGGACCCTCTCGACCTCCGGAAGACATCCGGTAGGTCTCCGAATGCATGATCAGCCGATGCATGGCCTTGACGCTCCAGCCAGAGGCCATGAACTCGCACGCCAGCCAATCCAGCAACTCAGGATGAGTTGGCAAGTCGCCCTGCAATCCAAAATTGTTCGCGCTCCGAACAAGGCCGCGGCCGAAGTGATACTGCCAAAGCCGGTTCGCCATCACTCGAGCTGCCATGGGGTTTCCATCGGAGGCAATCCATGCCGCCAAAAGACTCCGCAAACCGGTCGTTTTTCCGTTGTTCGGGCTCGTCGATGGAATGGTCACCTCCGGTGGGTTGAGCACGGTTGGAAATCCCGGCGCGACCTTCTCCCCGGGCGCTCCGGGGTTTCCTCGCGCGAGCAGGAATGTCTCTCGGACAGCAGGTCCCGGCTCGCTCACCACGAGGGCTTTCGCGACGGGGATGGATTCCACCTTAAGCGTCGGCAGCACCCGCCGAGCCTCCCGATGCTGCTCAAACACCGCGTCCCCCACCACGGCCCTGGCCTCCTTCTCCCAACGTTTTTCGAATTCCTTGCCTTCAAGCTGGTTCGTCCCAAGCGAGCCCGAGAGGGAGCGTTGAAAACGCGCCTCCGCCTCAGCCACCACTGATTCCATCGCCCTGCGTTTGCCTTCGATCTCCCGCACTAGGTTCAAATAAGACGCTTTTTCCGCCGCATTTGAAAAGATCGGGGACTCGTCTGTCGCGCCTCCGTTTCGATAATGGTTGATGTTGTTGAAGAACGCGAGCAAACGGTAATAATCCCGCTGCGGCACGGGATCAATCTTGTGGTTGTGGCACCGCGCGCAATCAATCGTGAGTCCCAAGAAGACCTGCCCCGTCGTCATCACCAAATCGTCCAAGGCATCATATCTCGCGAGCTCGCGATCCGCCGGTTCGTCATCCCAGATGCCAAGCCTGTAATAACCCGTCGCTATCAACCCGTCCGCCTCCTCTTGCACCGAGGGCGCGACCAACTCGTCCCCCGCGAGCTGCTCGCGCACAAATCGGTCATATGGCTTGTCCGCGTTAAAGGATCGGATCACGTAATCCCGATAGCGCCACGCATGGGGCTTGGCGCCGTCCCGTTCGTAGCTGTTGCTCTCCGCGAAGCGCACCAAATCGAGCCAGTGACGCCCCCACTTCTCCCCGTAGCGCGGAGAACTCAACAGGCGCTCTATCAATTTCTCCCAAGCCTGCGGATCGGTGTCCGCCTCAAAAGCCGCCACCTCTTCCAGGGTTGGCGGAAGACCAGTGAGATCGTAAGCGGCCCGTCGAACCAACTCACGCCGGGTCGCTCGCGAATTAGGCGCCAGCTGTTTCGCGGCCTGGCTTGCCAGCACAAATGCGTCGATCGGATTGACAGGCCGCCGCTCGAGCTCAGTCGACTTGCCCATTCTCTCCTGCGCTGCCGCTGCTGGCGCCGTCGCCGGAACGGACGGGCGGCGCAGCGGTTGAAAAGCCCAATGGACCCGCTCTTTCGCTCCAGAAGCGGGTTGCAGTTTTGGATTCGCGGACGTCTCCCCCAACACCAACGAGCCTCCAAGGAATGTCAGGGCAAACCGGAGGCATATGGCCGAGTTCAAGTGCGTTCGCACGGAGTTGGTCATCGCCCACCGTTATAAGCATTTCGTCCGCCGCTGTGAACTGGATTCTCAGACTCAAACGGTTTCCTTCAGGATAAATTGACTGGATCCACATCGATGGTCATCGCGACGCCCTCGGGCAGTCTTAACCGCTGCTGCATCACCCCCAAGGCAGCGCTGAGTTTTCCCATCGACTTAAGCCGGATCATCATTTGATAGCGAAACTTTCCCTCCGCTTTCAGCAATGGGGCTGGCGCCGGACCAGCCAAAATGGCGCTTGGGAACTGCTCCAATACTTTCTCGAACTCGCGTTTCACGGTCTCGGCGGTGAATCGAACCTTTTCCTCGTTGGCGCCTCGAAAAGTCACGAGCGCAACCCGGGCGGCCGGCGGATAGCGGAGTTGGGCGCGCAAACCCAATTCTTCGTCATAAAACCCCTCGAAATCATGCCTCCGTGCATATTGAATCGCTCCATGGAACGGAGTGAACGACTGGACGAAGACCTCGCCCTCCACATCCCCGCGACCCGCTCTTCCCGAAACCTGGGTCAACAGTTGAAACGTGCGCTCCCCCGCCCGGAAATCCGGGATATGGAGGCTCTGGTCGGCATTCACAATTCCCACCAGCGTCACGTTCGGAAAGTGCAGCCCTTTGGCAATCATCTGCGTTCCCAGCAAGATATCGATCTTGCCGGTCTTGAAATCGCCCAGGATGCGGCGGTAATCATGCTTCTTCTTGAGGGTGTCCGAGTCCATCCGGCTCACCTTGGCCATAGGAAATAAGCTGGCCAACACTTCTTCGACCTTCTCAGTGCCGAGGCCTGAGAATCGGATCGACGGGTCGCCGCACGCCGCCTGGGGGCAAACCTTGGGGGCGCTTTTGGAACTACCGCATATGTGGCAAAGCAAGATCCCATCCCTCCGGTGGTAGGTCATGCTCACGCTGCAAAACTCGCACCCGGCCACATAGCCGCATTTCAGGCACTGCATCGAGGTCGCGTACCCGCGGCGGTTCAGGAACAGCATCACCTGCTCCTTTCTTTCCAATCGCTGCTGAATCGCCTCCTTGAGGGGTGGAGAAAAAATGGGCGGCCCTTTCTCGGATCGAATCGTCAAGCGCATGTCCACAACCCGAATCAGCGGCATTTTCTTGTCATCCGCGCGGCGCGTCATTTCAAGCAATCCGTATTTCCCCTCACGCGCGTTATGGTAGCTCTCCATGGAGGGCGTGGCGGATCCAAGGACGACCACGGCGGACTCCATCTGCCCGCGAACCACAGCCACGTCCCGGGCATGGTAACGCGGCGTTTCTTCCTGCTTGTAGGAAAATTCGTGTTCTTCGTCGACGATGATCAGGCCCAGCGGATCGACCGGCGCGAAGACCGCGGAGCGCGCTCCGATCACGATGCGAGCCCGGCCTTGGCGAATCTTGTGCCATTCATCGTGGCGCTCTCCTGCCGAAAGGTGGCTGTGGAGCACGGCCACCATGGTCTGGAGCGGGCCCTGGCAAAATCGAGCCTTGAATCGTTCCACCGTTTGGGGAGTCAGAGAAATCTCGGGCACCAGAACGATCGCGCCCTTGCCCAGCCGCAGGGTGCGATCGATCGCCTGGAGGTAAACCTCTGTTTTTCCGCTGCCGGTCACCCCGTGGAGCAGAAACGTTCGCTCACCCGCCCCAGAGGCGCCTCGAGAGCCCGCGGGAAGGTCCAAGGCCGCCTCGATCCGGACCAAAGCCGCGCGCTGCTCGTCGTTGAGGACCAACGAAGTCGTGGGCAAGATGGTCTCCTGGGCGTAGGGATCCCTCTCGTCGATTTCCGAACGAATCTCGATCAACCCCTTCTCCTCCAGGCGCCGCAGCATTTCGACGGTGGTCTGCAGGATCTCTCGCGCTTGCGTCATCCTCACCTGGCCCTGCGCGCGAAGGTTCTTCAACACATTCGACTGGCGTTTCGTCAAGCCGAGCTCGGCGGATTTATTCGCGAGTGGCCGCGCGACCAATCGCTCGCGCCAGGCGCTGTCCTCGCGGCGCACCGCGTCAGGCAGGATACTCTTGAGCGCCATCTCCATTGCGCAACAGTAATAGTCCCCGATCCATCGCGCCAATCTCAAGACGGGGGGCGTCACCAAGGCATGATCACCAATAACCTTGATGATGTCCTTCAAGACGCCCACCTCCGTCCGACCCGCCAATGCCGTCACATAACCCAGAACCTCGCGTCTGCCGAAAGGAACCCTCACGCGCGACCCGACGCTAGTCAACGGAATCCATTCGGGCGGCACCCGATAATCAAATTCCTTTCGAAGCGCTATATCGAGCGCCACCCTCGCAATCGTCACAAGTCGAGCAAACCCCATCCCCCCGCGCCCGTCAACCAACCACCCCGGCGAACCATTGGTCAAAAGGCAGAAAAACACCGCGCGACGCGGTCTCCCAAATCTTCCAAACTTCCAAAACCACACCCCAAGTCGAGGACCAACGAGACGCCACACTCGGCAACACTCGTGTTCGAGGCGAGTCCGATCGCCCTAGGAGACCATTGACCACGCCAACAAATTGGTTAGTCTCTAGCCATGATCAATTCCACCATCCTTGGGAACGTCGGCTTTTCAGCACTCCTCGGCGGGCTCATGGCATCCTTCGCCACCGATCGGCTCGAGGCCGCGCAGTCCGCGCCAAAAAGCTTCACCTCTTTATTCAACGGCAAAGACCTGACTGGCTGGCATGGGATGGGTCATTTCGACCCTCGACAGCTCGCTTCCATGACCGAAGACCAACGAAATGCCAAGCGGGCCAAGGACACCGAAGACGCCAAAAAACATTGGTCCGTGGATAAAGGGGAGCTGGTCAACGACGGCCACGGGGCGTATCTCACCACGGACGCCCAATTTGGTGACATGGAGTTCCTCATCGATTACAAAACCGTCGCTTTGGCGGACAGTGGCATCTATCTCCGCGCCACTCCGCAAGTCCAGATCTGGGATTTCACAAAAGAGGGGGGCAAATGGAACATCGGCGCGGACAAAGGCTCAGGCGGATTGTGGAACAACAGTCCTGGAGCTCCAGGGAAGGACCCTGCCGTGATGGCCGACAAGCCCTTCGGCCAGTGGAACCATTTCCGCATCGTGCAGATCGGCGAAAGAACCTCCATCTGGCTCAACGACAAACACGTGGTCGATCACGCCCGCATGGAAAACTTCTGGGACCGGAAAGCTCCCTTGTTCGCCAAGGGCCCCATCCAACTCCAAACGCACGGCGGTGAAATCAGGTGGAGAAATCTGTTTATTCGCGAAATCCCGGCCACGGAAGCCAACGCGACGCTCGCAAAACAAGGCGAAACGGGTTTTACGCCTATATTCAATGGAAAGAATTTCGATGGTTGGAGCGGCCCGATCGACAATTATGAGATCAAGGACGGCGCCATCGTTTGCAAAGCAGGAAAAGGGGGCACGATCTATACTAAGGAAGAGTTCGGCGACTTCGTGGTTCGATTGGAGTTCAAATTGCCGCCCGGCGGGAACAATGGCCTGGCGATCCGGTATCCCGGCCAGGGGGATCCAGCCTACACCGGCATGTGCGAGCTCCAAATCCTGGACAACGAGGCCGAGAAATACAGCAAACTGGACGCCCGCCAGTACCACGGATCGGCCTACGGGATGATCCCCGCGGCACGCGGATTCCACCGAGGTCCGGGCGAATGGAATTTCCAGCAAGTCACGGTAAAAGGCTCTTCGATCGAGGTCGAATTGAACGGCACGCAAATCCTCAATGGGGACGTTGGCAAGGTCACCGAGTTCATGGCCAACACCCCGCACCCGGGGAAGGGCCGACCAAGCGGGCACTTCGGCTTCGCCGGTCATAGCGATCCCGTGATGTTCCGCAACGTGCGGGTCAAAAAGCTATAGTTCCTATCCGGTGCAGAGGAGCCCATCGGAGCCTCGATCGGCCCGTGATCTGACCATCTGAAAGCACCCGCTGATCCGAAACTCGAGGCAGCCCCCTCGAATCGAGAAGCAGGCGCTCCCAGGTTGAATCGCTACTCGGTGTCGGTCAGGGATCTGGTCGCATTCGTCTGCGGAACGGGAGATCTTGGCTCGCAAGGCTCCGTGACCTCTCCGACCCGAGCCGCGGAAGGCGTTGAAGGACACAAACAACTTCAATCATCACGGCCCCCGGGCTATGTCCGCGAGTTCGCCGTCGAGGACGTCATCGAGACAACTTCGTTCCAACTCCGGCTCCGTGGGCGCGTCGACGGCTATTGGATCACTCACGACGAACTGTTCGTTGAGGAGATAAAAACGCGCACGAGCCCGGGTTTGCCGAGCGCTTCCGAGTCAGCCTTGCATTGGGCCCAAGCGCGCGTCTACGGAGCTTTGTTGTTCCGCGCTCTCAGCCCTCGAAAGGGGACGCTCCGCCTCCACCTCACCTATCTCCACATTCCCAGCGGCGAAGTGCAGACGGTCGAAGCCACGTCGGCGGGTGGCGAACTTGAGGCATTTTACAAAGATGTCCTTGCGACCTACACCGAGTGGCTGGCTCTTCACTCCGCTTTGGTGAAAGGGCGCAATGAGTCGCTGGAATCCACGTCCTTTCCGTTCCCCAGTTTCCGACTTGGACAGCGCGAGATGGCCAAGCGCGTCTACCGCGCCGCAATGAAAGGAGGCCGCGCCTTCGTAGAGGCTCCAACGGGCATTGGCAAAACCCTCTCCACTCTCTTTCCCGCCCTGAAGGCTCTGAGAACGGAAACCTTTCAGAGGATCCTGTATTTGACCGCGAAAACCCCTGGCAGAGCCATCGCCGAAAGCGCGCTGCGGGAACTCCAAACAGCCGGCGCCAAGTGCCGCGCCATCACGCTGTCGGCGAGAAACCAACTCTGTGTGCGGGACGGCGCGCCGTGCGACGCGGCAACGTGCCCTTTGGCTGCCGGCTATTTCGACCGCCGCCTCGCCGCGATGAGGCAATTGCTCAGCCAACCTCTCATGACCCGCTCGTCGGTGGAGCAGGCCAGCCAGCGGTTTCAGTTATGCCCCTATGCGCTGTCGATGGACTTGGCGCCCTGGATGGATGTGGTGATCGGGGATTACAACCACTTGTTCGATCCCAGGGCGAGGTTGGAGTTTTTAGAAAACGCCTCCCATGGATCCTTCGTGTTGATTGACGAAGCCCACAACCTCGTGGATCGAGCCCGTGACATGTTCAGCGCGACCCTCTCACCCATGGCGCTGTCCCGTGTCCGCAAACAACTCCAACCGCTCGCGCCCGCCCTCGCCAAGACGCTGCGCTCGCTCGAACGATCCCTGCTTTCGGCCATGGGTGGCCACCAAGACCGCGCTGCCACCGGAAGCGCCGCCGGCCAGGAATTGGAGAACGCCGTGTTGCCTCTGTTTGGCGATCCCGCCGCCGCGCGGCGCGCCCTAAGGGGACTGCCCGTTGCCGGCTCGGATGAGGCGCCCGCATCCCTGGACGCTGGGGGATTCGCCGAGGGCCGGGCGGCTTCCGAGCCGCCCAAGGGAATTGAGAGACCCCTGGTGGAATTCCTCAGGCTGGCCTCGGAATGGCTCGCAGAGAAGACCAACCGTTCAGAACCGGAGATCCATGGGGATTTGGGCGAAATCTATTTCGAAGCAACCGCGTGGCTTTCGACCTTTCGGCGGTTTGACGAACGTTACGCGACATTGTTCGAAACAGGCGGCACTCCGCTCGTCACTTTGTTCTGCCTGGATCCGTCTGCCCGATTGAGAGAGGTCCTCGATCGCTGTTCCGGCGCTGTTTTCTTCTCGGCAACACTGTCGCCGCTCAAGTATTTCCGTGAATTGCTCGGAGGAAAGGAAGACGATCAAACCCTCGCGCTCCCCTCCCCTTTCCCCCCGGAGAATTGCCAGATCTTCATCAACGACAACATCCAGACCACGCATCGAACTCGCATGGAAACGCTCCAGTCAGTGGCGGCTTCGATAATCGCGTTCATCGAGGCCCGCATGGGAAACTATATCGCTTTCTTTCCCTCTTTCCGATACTTGGCGGAGGTGCTCGAGCGCGTTCGCACTCAGGCGCCAGGCATTTGCACGGTGATCCAGGAGCCGCGCATGAGCGGGGAGCAACGAAACGCCTTCCTGGCTCGTTTCACAGCCGAGCCACAAGAAACCCAAATCGGGTTCGCCGTGATGGGGGGCATTTTCGGGGAAGGCGTGGACTTGGTGGGCGACCGGCTTTCCGGGGCCGTCGTCGTGGGTGTTGGCCTCCCCCAATTATCGTTCCGGCGGGACGTGATACGAAGCTTCTTTGAAAGGAACGGGCAGCCTGGTTTTGACTACGCCTACACCTTCCCCGGGATGAATCGCGTGATTCAGGCGGCCGGGCGGGTTGTGCGATCTGAATCAGACCGTGGACTGCTGCTGCTGATCGACTCTCGATTTCGTGAACGGCGCTACCGCGATTTGCTCCCGCCGTGGTGGCGCATTCAGACAGCGCGGAGTGCCGAGGCGCTGAGCCACGGAGCGAAGGAGTTCTGGAGTTCTCCTTAGAACATCCGGGGACTCGGGGACGGAGATCGTCTCGATTTGCCGTTGACGCCGGCCGAGAATCAGGAGGATTCTTTGTCGAACCCAATCGTTCCCTAACAACTTTTTCGAGACATGAAAAACATGACCCCTGATACGGCTAGAATTGCCCTTCGGCCGCTTTTGTCGCTGGCTCTTCTCGTCGCGGCAACCCTGTGTTCCCGCGCGGCGGATCTGACCCTGGGCATCCAAACGTGGACCCTCCGCGAGTTGAACTTCGACCAAACCGTCGAGTTCGCGGTGAAACACAACATCAAAAACCTCCAGATGATCGGAAAACACGTCGATCCGATGGGGTCAATGGAAGAAGCCAAGCGCAAGAAGGCGATCTTGGATCAGAACGGGCTCACCTGCTACACATTTGGCGTCGCGGGAACAAGCCTGAACCACGAGGAGAACCGGAAACTATTCGAGTTCGCCAAGTTCATGGGGATCAAACTGATTATCGTGGAACCCTCGGATTTCAAAATCTTCGATAGCTTGGAAACACTCGCGAAGGAGTACGACGTCAAAGTGGCCATCCACAACCACGGCCTGAAGTCGCTGTATGGCAATCCGCAAGTCGTGCGCAATATCATCAAACATCGCGATCCCCGAATTGGGGTTTGCCTGGACTCTGGCTGGATCACGGCCGCCGGGTTCGATGCCGCCAAGGTTTTCAAGGAGTACGAGGGGCGCGTTTTCGATATCCATCTGAAGGATAAGACCATCAAAAAAACCGAAGGGGACGATGTGTCCTTCGACACGCAAATCGGCGAAGGCAAGGCCAATCTGAAAGGCTTGTTGGCGGAGTTGCGAAAATCACATTGGAACGGAGTTTTGGCCATCGAAACGGACAGCCAAGACTTCGCTCGAAAACCCTCTGAATTCGTCACCGCCGCCGCCCGCTTTATGAAGGATAATTAAACTCTAAACCCGCCGCGCTGTAAAATCCAGGCTGGGCGGCAGCGCAGGCCCGCCTTGGGGGATGCGCCTTCCTCGCGCCTAGCATCCGGCCTGGCAGTGCTCCCGCCAAAATCCGAACTTATTTTTGCATGGACCCGTAGGGCGGAAAGGTCATTCAGACTCGGCGCGGTCAGCAGAACTGGGACACCATAGAAAAACGAAAGTCTGGCCACGGCACGGAGCTTCCGGTAGTCTTTTGGCATCAACAACCGCTGCGGGTGCGGGCTCATGAAACATTATCTGGACTTTGAAAAACCGATCCTTGATTTGCAGCGCAAGTTGGAGGAGTTGAAACAGCATCCGGAAACTCGGTCTCTCGGGCTGAGTTTCGAGGAAGAGATTGGCCACATAGAGGCCAAGATCGAGGAAACGCGCCGGCATGTGTTCACGAATCTGACCGCGTGGCAAAGGGTTCAGCTCGCCCGCCATCCCCGGCGTCCGTTTGCCATGGATTACGCGCGAACCACGTTCACGGACTTCAGCGAACTCCACGGGGACCGACTTTTCTCGGACGACCGCGCGCTCATCGCCGGGTTGGCGACCCTTGGATCCCACAAAGTCATGTTGATCGGCACTCAAAAAGGCCGCGACACGAAAGAGAACATCCTTCGCAATTTTGGATCGGCGCATCCAGAGGGCTATCGAAAGGCACTCCGGCTCATGCGGCTGGCTGACAAATTCGGGCTGCCCATCATCACTCTCATCGACACCGCGGGAGCTTACCCGGGCGTCGGCGCGGAAGAAAGGCACATCGCCGAAGCCATCGCAGTCAATCTTCGTGAGATGATGCTCCTAAGTGTTCCTGTCATCTCCGTGGTGATCGGGGAAGGAGGCTCAGGTGGCGCCTTGGGAATAGGGGTCGCGGACAGGGTTTTAATCCTCGAGAATGCTTACTATTCCGTCATCAGTCCGGAAGGGTGCGCCGCGATTCTCTGGAAAGACAGAGGGGCCGCCCCCAAGGCCGCCGAAGCCCTCAAAATCACGGCGAAAGATCTCCTCGAGCTCAAACTGGTGGATGAAATTGTCCCCGAACCTTTCGGGGGAGCTCACAACAATCCACTGCTGATTGCCCAGACTCTCAGGGATCATTTGATCCGCAATTTGGAGAGCTTGAAAGAATTGGGGGCGACCTTGCGGCTGCGGACTCGCTACGAAAAGTTCCGTTCCTTCGGTCATTTCGTCGAGTCGAATTCAGCTTAATTCGGGAAGAGCGAGATTAGGCCACATGAGCTATCCGATGGTGTTCGAACCCGTCGTCAAAGAGCGCGTCTGGGGAGGCAGGCTGCTCGAAAGTCTCTATCGCAAAACGATTCCATTCCCAGGACCAGCGGGCGAGTCGTGGGAAATCACGGACCGCCCTGAAGGGGTGAGCAACATTCGGAACGGGCCGTGGCGGGGCCGGTCTTTGCGCTGGGCCATGCAGGAGCATGCAGCGGCTCTTTTGGGCGATTTTCCAGCGCAAAACGGCCGCTTTCCGTGGCTGATCAAAATCTTGGATGCGCGCGAGAATCTCTCGCTGCAAGTCCATCCGCCGGCAGCTCTCGCTAGCGCCCTAGGCGGCGAACCAAAAACGGAGATGTGGTTTGTCGCCCGCGCCGACCCCGGCGCGATGCTTTACGCGGGACTCCAACGCGGGACGACGCGCTCCGATTTCGTCAAACGCGTCCATGAAGGCACTGTCGCCGATTGTTTCCATAAAATTCCGGTCCGGCAAGGCGATGCCCTATTCGTTCCGAGCGGCCGCGTCCACGCCCTGGGCCGCGGACTGGTTATATTTGAAATCCAGCAAAACTCCGACACCACATACAGAGTTTTCGATTGGAACCGACTGGGGGCGGATGGGAAACCCCGGGAGCTCCATGTGGAACAATCACTGGCCTGCATTAATTTCGACGATTTCGAACCTTCGCTGATTTCCCCTCGACGAATGCCAGGACGCGGATTCGGATGCCAGACACTCGTGGCTGACCCCTTGTTTCACATTTCGATTTGCAACGCGGGTTTGGATGAAAGCCCATCTGGGGAAGGGTCGTTCTCGGTCTCCAAACCCGCCGTCGCCGCGGCGGTGGAGGGGCAATTGAGCATCCAAGGCGGCGGAGAAAAGGTAACCCTGCTCCCTGGAGACTTTTGCTTGCTTCCCGCGGCACTGGAGGCCGTCCGATGGGAAGCCTCGCGCGAATGTCAATTCCTCCTGGTGGAAACAGGCGGCACTTCAATCTAGCACGAATGCGCACTTCTCAAGAACGCCGGATCCGGAGAACCTTCAGAAAGTGGCTCGGCAAGTCACGCCTCGTCACGGTGCTGCTGGAGGACGCCTGGTTTCGTCTCATTCTGCTGATTTCATTCCTCGGGGTGGTGGTGAGCCTAGTCCTGACTTCGCCCATCTGGATCACGACCCCCAAAGGATTATCGCCCACACGGCGAATTAGCGCGCTGGACATGATCATTGCCCACCGACTTCATGACCGGGCTAAAGCGGAAGCCACGGCGGGTGAGATCAACACGGCCGCCAACACCTGGCATATGGCCAGACAACGAAATCCCGGGAACTTGGCGATGCTCAGGGAGTCCACGCTAAATTTCCTGGCGATGGGTGATTCGTTGTTCGAGAATCGGGCCGAGGCTCTGGCTCTCGCCGCCTGGCTCGTGGGGGTCTCCCAAACCAATCACGCCGACGTGGTGCTCGCGGCACGGGTATACGAGACCTACAAAGCCCCCGAGCAGATCCTCGCGATCACGGAGCCAAAACTCCTTCGAGAATCCGAGGATCTCGCGGCGCCACGATTCGTCGCTCTCATCCGCTTGGGCCGGCTTTCACAGTTGCGCGAGGAATTGGCCGCCTTGCCAGCGCCAGTGAAAAAGCGCCGGGACACGCAACTGTTCGAGGATGCGCTGTCCCTCTTTTCGAAGAGGTCCGACGCGCCCGTCTCCAGAGAACGCCTGAAAGCCGCCAGCCGGGATCCCGAACAATCCGCGCTTGCGATGCGATTGTTGTTCCGGGGAAGCGTGGCAATGGAAGATCTGAACACGGCAATGGAATCTCTCCGCCACCTGGTCGAAACAAAGCGCAACGAACTCCAGGACCACTTGCTCCTCTGGAGACTGGCGTCTAAACTAGGCGCTTCACTCGAGTCGCTCAATATCGTCGACGAGAATGTCCCCAACCCCTTGACCGCCACGGAGGCCTTCCAGTTGATCAGCACCCTCGCCAATCTGAACCGAGTGGAGCTTGCAAGCCAGGCACTCCGACGGGAGTTGCCGAAGCACCCCAAGAGCATCGAACTGTGGATGATTCAAGCTGAGGTTCTGGCGAGAACCAAGGAATGGCACCCGTTGATAGCCGCCGCCCTGCAATTAAGGGAGCAATTCGCCGAAAGCCGGGATGCCACCGCGTTGAGCCATCTTATGGAATTGCAGGGTTTCACGGAGCTCAAGATGCCAGCCGAGGCCCAGTCAAGCCTTTATCATCTTAAGCAAATCCCGCTCGGGAACACTTCCCTTGCGCTGTATATGGCGCAAGTACTCCGCCAATTAGGGGCCTACGCGACGATCGAACAAGTGCTCAAACCGTTCCAGGCAGACCTGGATCGCAATCCGGAGTTTTGGAGCCTTCTCTTCGACGCGGGGTTCGCCACGAAATCCACCGAGCTTGTGCTCGAGGCCAGCAATCGAGCGTTGGAACTCGAGCCAGACCGACCCGAGGCGATCAACCGCCGGGCAGTGGCCTTGATCGTCGCGCGCGAGTCACCTCAAGAAGCGCTTCGCTTGACGGAACGCTTAAAGTCTTTGTATCCGGGATTTCCCGGAGCCACTATCAATCTGGTTCAAGCACTTCTGCTCAACGCGCGACACGAAGAAGCAGCCCGCCTGCTCAACGGGATCGAACCCCGCGCCCTCAGCACCGCCGAGTCCAACCCGTTCTGGCTTGCGGCCGCCGAGTTGGCCCTGCTGCAGAACGAACCTCAAAAATGGGGTCAATACCTCGGCCGGATCCGCGTCGACGATCTATTTCCAAAACAGGCGCGCTGGTTGGATGAGGCTCGGCGACGATCGGACCACTGAGAGCCCGGCCGTGCCAAGAAGTGGCGTCTTCACAATCCCTCCTCCCGCCAGGGTCAGTCGCCGCGAAGGCGCCACCCCCCCGCTCCTGGGTTTGACTGGAAGCCGATTGTTTGCAAGAATCCCTTTCGATGAAACTCCAATCCCTGCTCCCCCAAGCCATTGTTTGCTTAAATCTCACGCTCCTTCCCAACCTGAGCGCGGAAGTCAACAAGACCGAGAAAATCGCCCCGGACACCTACTTCCATGAAGGAGATTTGGGACGAAAAGGTCACTGCAACAATGGTTGGATCGTTTTCAATGACTACGTGTTGGTAATCGATGGGAACTTCCCCTCTGGAGCTAAAGAAGTGATTCCTAAAATCAGGGCGATTACCGACAAACCCATTCGTTTCGCGTTCAATACACACCACCATGGTGACCATGCCTACGGCAACAAAGTATGGGCCGAAAATGGCGCCGTCGCCGTGGCTCATGAAGGAGCGCTGGCGGAAATGAGGCATTACGAAACGGGCTTATTCGGGACCAAGCCCGGCAGATGGGAAGAGGCCGCTGCCTCGCGCCCCGACGTGGCTGCCAGCAAACTCCACCCGCCCTCCTTGCTCTTCCGGCAAGAGCTGATCTTCGATGACGGAACTCACCGTGTCGAATTGCTCCACTTCGGAGTCGCTCACACAAAAGGCGATGGGTGGGCTTGGATGCCGAAAGAACGAATCTTGTTCACGGGGGACGCGTGCGTCAACGGACCCTACAATTACGTGGGAGACGGCAGCGTCAAGGATTGGATCGAAACTCTGGAGGCTGTGAAGAAACTCAAACCCCGCCTGATTTGTCCGGGCCATGGACCCACGGGCGGCCCCGAGGTCCTGGAGCAGCAGCAGCGCTATTTCAGAGTTCTCAGCGGCGAAGTCAAAAAGCTGGTTGACGCGCGAAAAACACCTTCGGAAGTCAAGTCGGCTGTCGAAGCGATCAAAATCATCGTTCGAAAGGATGACACGATCGCTCGCTACTTGGGTGGCATGTTCGAAAGCCAAGTCGAGAAAATCTACGTGGAAATGGGGGGGAAACCATTCGAAAAAGCCGCAGCCATCGCCGATAAACACTGGAAACAGGCCAAAGCCCGCTGAAGCCGAATTGCGTCCGGGCAGCCCATCCCTAAGGGTCCGTGAAAAATAAATTCGGGCTTTGCTGGCGGAATCATGACATTAAGGCGAGGCACGAATGAGGAGCATACCCTCCTGGTCTGTGACGAATGAGTAACAAAGCCACAATGTCATGAGGCCCCAGCCCTCCGGGCCGGGGCGGTGCCAGGCCATCTGCCGCGTTGCTCGTCAGTTACAGCCCCACCTTGGGGGACCCGCCTTCGCCGAGGCTTCGGCGGGGCGGGTGCGCCCCTGTCCTCCGAAGCCTTGGCGGAGGAGGGTTCCTCGCGCCTTGCATCTGGCCTGGCAGCGCTCCCGCCAAAATCCGAAGTTATTTTTGCACAGACCCTTAGTCCAGGTTGCCCGCCAAATCGGTCACGAAAGGCATGTGCCAAACCCTCGCCAAACTTCCCTGATCACTTGGACCTCGCCATAGGTGATCCGCGTTCCGCCCCCGAGTCCGCTGTCAAACTCCGTATCTCTCCAGCGTTCAAAGTCCTCCACTTGCCTCTCCTCAGATCGCCGAGTTTGACGGGACCGATTTGCACCCGCTGCAATCGCTCCACCTCCAGGCCCAGCACCTCGAACATCCGCCGCACTTCTCGGTTCTTACCCTCCGTCAACTCCACTTCCACCACGCTGCGAGACTTCGTCGACGTGTGAACCCATGCGCGATCGGCACGCAAAGTCTCCCCCTCATGTTCCACCCCCACCGTGAGGCGTCTAGCCATGTTCTCAGGGACCGCCCCCGTCAAACCAACCACGTATCGCTTCCGCACGCCGTATCTCGGGTGAGTCATCCGGAGGCTAAACTCACCGTCGTTTGTCAAAAAAATCAATCCCTCGCTCTCCCGGTCAAGACGTCCAACCGAATAGAGACTGGTCCACTCTCTTGGAAGAAGATCTCCAATGACCGGACGCCCCAGCTCATCCTGGCGGGTGCAGAGAACCCCCCGGGGTTTGTGGAGCGCCACGTAGAGCTTGGCTTTGGGTTTGACCGGTTTTCCGTCAACCGCGACCTTGTCCGACTCCGGACGAACTTTCGTTCCCAACTCTCGAACCACCCCCCCATTAAGGCTCACGCGGCCATCGAGGATGATGCGCTCGGCGGCCCGGCGGGAGGCCACTCCGGCTTCAGAGAGAAACTTTTGGAGGCGCACCATGAACGCGTGAAAAGGAAGCAGGGACATGCGGTCCCGCATGCCCCTGGCCACCAGGAATAAGTTTGATCAGAAGGCCTGAAAACCGCGATCAAACGTCCGGTTTCGTCTTGCGAAGGCCCATAACCGAATCCCCGGGCTTCCACTGACCGCGCCTTTTCAATACTTCGACTCTTTCGAATCGCTTCAAAACATTTCTCTTTGCGCCGGATGTGCCGGCCGCGCGCAGACTGGGATGCAGTGCCATAAATTTATCTGTTTTTCAGGCCCTGGCCATCACGGCCAAAGGCAAAGTGAACGGCGCTTTTATCAAAAACGCCCGGGAATGCAACGGCTTTCTTCGTGCCACCCAAAATTTCACAACCGATTCCCCCCGTCAAGAAACCGCCATCGACCACGGAGGTGGGAGGCCAAATCCACCCCTCCGGCGCGCCCATTCAAGAACGGGCGGCTAATGCGATCAGCAAACCTGACGCCACAATCGCCAGCACCAGGAAGAACACTTTCGCGTAACTCCAAGGACGCTTGCCTGCGATGGCTCCAGAATCTCCGTTCACAAGGACTTGGTAGCTCTTTCCACCATAGTTATAGGTCAATAGCCATACGGGCAAAAGGGTGTGCTTAAATGTTTGCCTCGAAAAAGCGACTTTCACCCGAAGATTTCGCTGAGTGTCTCCGGGAACGGCGGAGGCGCATTTGGATTCCATTTCATCCACCATCCGTTCCCGAGAATGTTGCGCGGCGGCAATGAGATCTATCTGATACTGTTCAACCACCCATCCCGCTACATAACCCGCATCGTAAGGAACCAGTTCCTTCGTTGGAAATGGTTCGATCTTCGAAAGTAATCCAGGGTCCGCTGCCTTGGACGCGGCGACCAGGGCGTCGTCAAAAAAATGCTCCACCGCTCCCGAAGCCCACTGCCAGCGAGTTTTGCGCACGCGCCTCGTTTGGCTTTGCCCGTTCGAATCCCGGAACGTCTCGGTTTCGTAATAATAATAACCCGCCTCGGCAGTCCAATCCGCGTGGGCGAGGGCGTCAAAAGTCCAATACGGCAGGTAAACTCCCTTGATCGTGTCCGTGACTGCGGCTTTTTTCAGCCGGTTTGGGGCAAACCATCGGGTGCCAAACCAAACTTTAACCGACTCGCGAACGCGAGACTCGGCGATCTTGAAGGGCAAAACGCTCTCGGGGCGAATCGGAGCGCGAATCTGGTCCTGCGGGACAATCTGAGCCGACCCGCAAAACTCGCACTTCTGCGCCACTCGCTCCTTGGCCAAGACCGAAACAGCCTTGCAGCTCTGGCACAGGACGGATAACCGCACGGCATCCCAACCCCGGCGTTCTGGAGGCAGGCCGCGCAGCGCGGCCACCAGATCGTTTTCCTCGACGCTTCCCGTTTGGGGATCCAATTTTGCGGGACTCGTTGTCCCGCAATAAGGACAAACGAGCGCCGACTGGGATGGATTCCAATGGGCGTCCGACCCACATGAGGGGCATTCGAATTTCTGCCTCGCCGTGACATCGCTTTCTCCCATGCCAGCCTCGCCTTGCGGATTGCCCGGGAGCCGGCTCATTTCAGGAACTCATCCAACGTCGAACGGCTGATCCTATACACGGACCCGATTTTTTTTGCCTTCAGATCGCCGGACTGAATGGCTTCCATCACGTCCGATTCGGCGACGGCCATCAACGTGGCAGCTTCAGCGGGGCTCAGCAACCCGAGCTCCGGCGGCGACCCGCCACCCGCCTGAACTCCCGAAACGGTCCGGGAGCCCGAGGGCGGCGGCGGCTGGAACAACTGCTGGGCCAAAGCGGCGCCCAGAGCCATTTCCGCCCCGAACGCGGCTCCGCCGCCCGCGCCAGGAGCGCCCTGGGTTCCGAGATGCTGGCCCATCTGAAATTTCACGTAGTCGTTCAAATTACCGATAGCTGACATGCTCGTGCGTTTGTCGATGGCTTGTTCCACTTCGGCCGGCACGGACACATTCTCGACCACGAAAGAGGTCAGCTCGATGCCGTATCGCGCCTGAGTCGCCCTGTTGATCAGCGGAAGCAGTGAGTCCCCAAGCTCGGAGTGGCGCGTTGCTACGTCCAGCACGGGAACTCGAGACTCCGCCAATGCCTCGCTAAAAACACTCACGAGCTTGGACCTCATCGCATCGGCAAACTCATCCAATCTGAAATGGTGGTCCGTGCCCGCGACTTCCCTCAGGAACAACGGGGGATTCGTGATCTTGAAATCATACGTGCCGAAGGCCCGGGCTCGGACAATCCCAAAATCGTCGTCGCGAAGCATCACCGGATTGGAGGTGCCCCATTTGTTGCCCGTGAAGGTTCTCGTCACCACATAGTAAACGTCCACCTTGAACGGCACATCGAAGCCATATTTCCAGGAGGCCAGCTTGGTGAGAATAGGAATGTTATCCGTCGTTAGGGTGTGCTTTCCTGGCCCATAAAGATCACCAAACTGTCCCAGATAAACAAACTGCGCCACTTGGGATTCCCGAACGATCAACTGCGCGCCGCGTTTGATGGCTTTGTC
>SXGS01388371.1_pt1 | contig 36418 bp, 21 predicted proteins | sample 3174681 | NCBI WGS metagenome assembly SXGS01 (sample SAMN11356861, study PRJNA531348) | freshwater metagenome | isolation source: freshwater sample F1-80 | place: China: Fuxian Lake, Yuxi | collected 2017-12-25
AGATTTGTAAACGCGGGGCTGTTGCTGAGGTAGAGCGCCTGGGAAATCCCCGGCAGGAACAGATCCGTGCCTGTGTCCAACCGTTTGCGGAGTTCATCCCGTTCGCCGGCAAATGCTGCTTCGAACGCGGCGCGGGCAGCGGACAGCCCCGCGGGTGGACTACCGCCTGGCTCAATCCCACCTGCCGGGCGGGGCTCCCCGCCCGGCGGATTCGGGCCGGACCGAGGGCGATCGGCGGCGTTCGACCCGTCGGCCGTCCGGCGTCGGGCGGCTTCGTCGCGCAGCTTCTGCACCGTCTGTTCCCAGTAGCCGAGAGCGACGAGAGTACTGCCGGCAAGCTGCCAGAGGTTCTGCGGGCGGACCGCCGCGACGGCGTAGAGTTCGGGCGCCGGGGGGGCGCCCTGCTCCCAGCGGCTGGTGAGCCCATAGACCCGGCTGGTGACGATGGTGCGCAGCAGATGCTTCAACCGGAACCCGTGGTCCGCAAAATCCACGCTCAGGGCCTCCAGGAGTTCCGGGTGAGTGGCCGGGTTGCCGGAATGCATCTGATCTACCGGCTCCACGAGGCCGCGACCCATGAGCATGGCCCAGACCCGGTTCACCAGGGCGCGCCGAAAGTAGGCGTTGGGTCCGACCGCCATTTGCACGAACCGTTCCCGGCGGCTGTAACGCGGCCGGGGGACGCGCGTCTTCTCCTTCGCGGTTTCCGGCTGGATCACATACAGTTCGGGAGGGTCCGGCGGCGGTGTTCCCGCCGCTCCCCCTGTTGCGCTCGCGGTCACGGCAGCGGGCGTGGGCGGCTCCTCCGGCCGATCTCCGGTCAGAAATACCGGCCGTGCTACCCGCTGCGCTTGATCGGGCCCGAAGTACTCGACCTCGCCCAGTGCGCGTTCCGCCAGGTAGAATTTGGTCGCTACCTGAATCCGGTAAGTGCGGCCGAAGAATGCGGAAATGCCCCAATACACATCCTGCTGCCACTGCGCTACTTCGGGATGGGCGTGACAGCGGGCACATTGCACATCCACGCCGAAGAAGATGCGGCTCACATCGCGGGTGACCGTGTCCAACCCGGTGTCGCCCTGGGCAAAGCGGCTGTCGAGGAAGCGCAGGGCGGCCGCTGCGAGCGGCGCGTTGGCGTTGGGGCTCGTCCGCGCCAGGAGAAGTTCCCGCGTGATCGAGTCCCATCCACGGTCCTCCTGCAGCCAGGTTTCGAGAAGGGATCCCCACTCGGGAGGGAGCGGGAACGCGGTGCGACCCATGAGCAGACCGTTGAGGTTGTCGCGCCAGTGACGCGCGTACTCCGGGCCGTCCAGCAGCGCATCCACCCGGTGCTCCCGCTTCTGCGGGTCACTCTCCGCCAGGAACCCTTCCAGTTCCGTCACGGTCGGGATGCGTCCGACAAGGTCCAGCATCACCCGGCGCAGCCACTCGGCGTCCGGTGACGGGGCTGCGGGGGGCAGGTGCAGGCGTTTCAGACGCCCGAAGACTTCGCGATCTACGATGTGCGACCGATGGTAGGCGGGGAAGGCGCCGCCGCGAGGACGCGGAGTGGCCCCGAACCGGGCGGTGGCTGTGCGCCCGCCGAAGCGGGCGAGTAACGTGGTTTCACCCAGGCCGGCTGCCCGCGCGACCGGCCCGTCCAGCACGACCGCATCCTCGTTGCGGGATTCGCAGACGGCGAGGTCGGTGACATCCTCCCGGGTGCCGTCCGAAAAGTGCGCCATCACCAGCAGCGGCTGACGCTGCTGCGGCAGAGTGAGCAGGCGTTCCCGGGGGAATACCTCAATGCGAGACACGGTCGCCCGACCGCTGCCCCGAGGCGCGCCGTCGGCGATCCAGGCTGCCAGCGTGCGGAATGCGTCGGATGTGGTTCCGAAACGCTGCCCCCCGGCATGCGGCATGGCGAGCGTCGGCTTCAAGAGCAAGAGGCTGGCGCCGGGCTGCTGACGATTCACCCGGCGTCCGCCGTCGGCGCGCACGAGCGCAGTGTAGTCCCGTTCCGGGTCGTGCCCGAACGCCGAGAGGCGAAGCCCGCCGCGTCCGTGCTGGGCGCCGTGGCAAGTGGTGCCGCTGCACCCGGCGCGCGCCAGGATCGGAGAGATCTGGATCGCGAAATCCCACGGATAGCGCGGACCCGCGTTCCGTACGCTCACCGGGACTTCGGTTCGCAGCGCCGCCTGGCCGGGGCGCTCCGGGAGCACAACGGTGACGCGAGACTCGCCGTCACGGACGGAAGCCACTTCCTGCGCTGCCGTGATCCTTACAACACCGGGTCCATCCACTCGCAGCCGAACGAGGTGTGAGAGATCCAGGCGCACCCCATCCCGGCGGGTGCCGGTCACCAGGAGGCGCTGCTCAGCCAGGGGACGATCCAGCACCACGGGCGACGGTTCGACCGCCAGCGACACGACCGCCGATGGGCCCGGTATCGTTCGGGCAGCGGCGGGGACGGCGCATGGTCCCAGGCAGATGCCCGCGGCCCAGAAGAGTCGAAGCCCATTCCGCCAGGGATGTGTGGCAAGTTGCATGATGAATTCGAGTGTTCGCAGCGCGCGTTCGCCGATTCATCCCGGCGTGTGGACGGCGGCGGAGGGTGGGGCGCACCCCGGGGAGTTGAGAGGTTCCGCAGACCCGCGAGTTACACCCAACGTGCAGGAAACCAGCGGCGTCCGGCCAGTCCCGGCTCGACCGCCCGGATGCCGGACTGTGCTATACTGCCTGCTGCGTTGCCCATAACTTTCGAATCCGGAACGGACCGGAATCACGTTCCACCGCCGCCTGAGACGGCGATATTGTGCGGTGGAGGTGTGGGACGCAATGCTGTCCGCAATCGGGCGGGCCATTTTGGGAGAGCACCATTTTATGAGTGACGAGCAGACCGGCGGGCCGGGGACGATATTCGCATCGGCAGTCGGGGTTTCTCGGAACCAGGGGTCGCGCACCTCGCGCGGCGGCAAGTGGCGTCGGTCGGCTGGGCCGGTAGTTGTCCTGGAGCAGGGGGGAGACGTCCCGTCCGACGACGCCGGGGAGCGCGCCATTGATTACGGCGACTCACTGCGGACCCTGACCGAAGGGGAAGTGGTCAAGGGGATCGTCGTCCACATTGACCGTGAAGGCGTCCTGGTGGACGTGGGCACGAAGTCAGAGGGGATCATCCCTCCCAGCGAGCTCTCCCGCGAGTCGAGCCGCCGCCCTTCTGCCAGTGTGCGGGTGGGTGACGAGGTGGACGTGTTCGTCATGAACACGGACGACGACGAGACCGGGCAAATTATTCTGTCCAAGAAGCGCGCCGACTTCGAGAAGGCCTGGGATCGGGTCATCGAAGCGCAGCAGCGCGGCGAGATCCTGAGTGCGATGGTTACCGAGCGGGTCAAAGGCGGCCTGGTGGTGGACCTGGGCATTCGGGGCTTCGTGCCGGCCTCCCATGTTGGGACCGGCAAGGCCCGCAACCTGGAGAAGTACGTCGGCACGGAACTGCCGCTGAAGGTGATCGAAGTGGATCGCGATCGGCGCAAGGTCGTGCTCTCACACCGGCTCGCTACGGAAGAAGAGCGCCAGGCATTGCGGCAGGAGACGCTGCAAACGCTGGCCGAAGGTCAGGTGCGCACGGGTGTGGTCCGGCGCATTACGGACTACGGTGCGTTTGTGGACATCGGAGGGGTGGACGGGCTGCTCCACATCAGCGAGATGTCCTGGACGCGGATCAAGCATCCGAGCGACGTCCTGAAGGTCGGCGACGAGATTCAGGTGATGGTTCTCAAGACCAACCTGGAGCAGGAGCGCATCTCGCTCGGCTTGCGGCAGATTCTCCCTGATCCGTGGACCGAAGTGCAGAGCCGGTACGCGCCGGGCGACTTCATCTCGGGCACCATCACCCGGATCGTGCCTTTCGGCGTCTTCGTCCAACTGGACGGGGGTGTCGAAGGAATCATCCCGAACCAGGAACTCGCCACCCGCCGGGTGGCCAAGGCCGAGGATGTCGTGCAGGTCGGCGAGCAGGTCGAAGTCAAGGTGATCGAGATCCGACCCGACGAGCGACGCATGACCCTGTCTCTCCGCCAGGCACTGGAGGAGAAGGGGGACTTCGGCGCCTATGGAGGCGATCCGGAACGGGTGACCATCGGGGATGTGTACGGTGGCCTCCTGGACGAAGACGACGAAGAGTAACGCCTGACCGGACCCGAACCGGTGGCGTATTGAAGGACGGCGGGCCCAACCCGTCGTCCTTTCTCACGCGTCGGGGGTCCGTCGGACCGGAACGAGGGATACGGGTGGCACAATGGCTGAAACTCGAGCACTGCGCTGGCCACCACTGGTCGTGGTGGGAGTGACCGGCGGAATCGCATCGGGCAAGAGCACGGTGTGCCGGATGCTCGCTGAGTGCGGTGCGCGCGTGTTGAATGCCGATGACGTGGGCCGGGAGGTGGTCGCGCCCGGCGAGCCTGCGCTCGCGGAACTCATTGCCGCTTTCGGTCGCGATTACCTGGCGCCTGACGGCACCCTGCGCCGGCGGGAACTCGGCACCCGAGTGTTCCGCTCCCCCCGAGACCTGGCCACGCTGAATCGCATCACCCATCCACGGATCGGCCAATGCCTCGCGGCGCGTCTTCGCGACTGGCAAACAGAGCCTCTGTGCCCCCCGATCATCGCGCTCGAAGCTGCCGTGTTGATCGAAGCGGGGTGGACCACACTGGTGGATCGAGTGCTGGTGGTCACCGCGCAACATTCCACTCAGATCGCGCGTCTAATGGGCGGACTAGGGCTTTCGCAGGCCGACGCCGCCGCCAGAGTGCATGCACAGCTTTCACCCCGGCTCCGACTCCGGCACGCCGACTATCCGTTGGTCGGCGACCTCCCCCTGCCCGAGGTCCAACAGCAAGTTGAGCGAATCTGGCGAGACCTGTCCCACGCGGCCGGGCGCCCGTCACCTTCCCTCCTACTCGACGATCTGGAGGCAAATCCTGCCACAGAGAAAAAATCGAGGAGGAGGAAAGCTCGCTTGCTCTCAAGCTAAAAAGAGTGTGCGGCAGGCTGCCGTTACACATCAATCCGTGGAACCCATCGCGCCGTGCGTACCACCTCATCTAGCTCGACGTCTGCCACCCCGACACAAGGAGGTTTTGCCTTGCTGCCCCGACCTTCGGTCCGTCTGGGTCGAGCGTTTTCCTGGCTTGGCCTCGTCCTGCTGCTGGTTGGACTGGCCTGCTGCGGATCGGCCGCCGAAACGCTGCGGTCCTTCCGACCTGCCGCTCCGCCGCCGCCGGTCGCTCGCTACCCGCGGCCGCTCAGCACCTACAAGCTGGGCGACCTGCCCCTCCAGCGACTGACGCCGGAGCAGGCCGACCAGTGGATGGCGCAAACGCAGCGCGCGATCGCCACGGGCGCCCGCCCGCCGGCGCCGCCTCCTACCACCCCACAGTTCTTCGACCTGACCACCAACCCTCGTCCCCCGCAGGTAGGGACCTCGTCCCTCTGCCGCGAGCTTCACCCGGCCTGGAGTTGGGATCAGCAGTCCATCTACTTCACGTCGAACAATGTGAACCCGGTGGCGACCTACGGCACCACCGCGCCGCTGGCGAATTCTCCGTTCCACATCTACCGGATCACGAGCGACGGTTCGTTTAACCAGCAGATCACCGGAACCCAGTTTCAGGATGAACTGGCGAACGATCAGTTCTTCCCCGCTCTCAACCGCGCACAGTCCAAGATCGCGTACGTGCATCGGACGCGGGTTTCAGAGGCGTTTCAGCTTTACGTGCTGGATCTGTTCTCCAACCAGCGGGTGCAGCTCACCGGCGTAGATGTGCTCAACAACGCGCTGAACGCGGACATCGTGAGCGTGGAGCATCCGAGCTGGTCTCCGGGCGACAACCTCATCACGTTCGCAGCCCGCCGCAAGAGCATCACGGGTGACGTTCGCAATATCTACACCATTGATGTGGTGTCTCGCCAGGTGCGGCGCCTGACCAGCGGCTCCGTGGCCAACGGGGTTGAGTGCATTGACCCCGTCTACCACCCCACGCTCAACAACCGGCAGATCACCTTCGCCGCCAATTCCACCGGGCTGAACGGCGCCAGCGGCGACCTGAACTACACCGCGACTACGCTGGCGGATCTCCGGAAAGACGGCAGCGCCGATGACATGGACCACAACCTGTTCCATGTCAACGAGAACGGTCCCTCGGCCGGCAATCCCGTCGTCCAGTACACCACCGGCCCCGAGGACGACATCGAGCCCGCCTACCAGCAGGCCGTGTATCCTCCCGGCCAGGGCACGGGTGCATTCAACAACTACCTGGCCTGGGCTTCTCTCGGCCGCATCCCGGACGTCGGCGTCCCGGCCCGCAACAGCTTCGACATTTACTTCGCCAACAGCACGACACCCGCGGACTCGCCGGGCAACCCGGTGGTGCGTCTCTTTACACCCGACGCGACCGCGGCATCCATCGCCCTCCATCAGACGGACGAGCGCTATCCTACGTGGTCGTCGGCGTTGCCCCCCCGGAACGCGATCAACCGGATCGCCTTCACCAGCAACCGTCAGAACAACGTCAACGACCAGGCGAACCCCACGATCTCGGTAACAGACTCCGAGTTGTGGGCCGCGGAAGTGACGGACATCACGCCTCCGAGCCTCTTCACGATGGAAGACGGAGGGCGCACGCTTACCGACGTCGGTGGGGTCTTCCAGGGTCAGGACTTGAGCTTCCTGCAGGGAGAGGTCCTGCACATCTCGAACGCCCGCTTGCCGAACCGGGGCAGCCGGGTGGGCGCCCCGGGAGAGGCATTCTTTTTCTACGCAACCGTCCGGGACCTCCAGTACGGGATCAACAGTGTTTGGGCGCAGATCAAGGACCCGGACGGACCCGCCACCGATTCTCAGGGGCAGAATCACAAACTCTATGGAAATGGGACGTTTACGGTCCGCCGGCAGAGCGACGGGACGCAGGGCACCACTCACCGGATGCAGATTCCGTACGAGATGGACGCTCAGGGGATCAACGTCTCTGACTACACATACTTTAACGGTTCCACCCGCTCCGATGTCGTCGCGCCGGTAAACACGCAGGTTGCCTCCCGGAACCCGGGTGTGGACGATTCTGTGGCATGGTCCGGTAACCAGAATGGATTTGACGGCACTCCGAACGCTCCGCGAACGACCCAATGGCTCCAGATGAAGGACGATGGGGTAGCTCCCGATGATCGTGCGAACGATGGAGTGTTCTCCGCACAGTGGGTGACGCCGCCGGCCGGCAGCGACTTCTACGTGGATTTGATCGCGTACGACAACGCCTTCAATCCGCAGGCCCCTGCCCAGCAGCAGAACTGGATCCTCTATGACAACATCTGGGGATTCAGCACCGAAGCGTTCAGCGGGAATGATCCTGTGCTGGTCGTGGACGACCACGGCAACGGACAGAAGTGGCCCAGAGGGCTGAAGGGAGCCTTCCGCACGTTCTCCACCTATCGCCTGGGGACCGAAGGCGAAGTAACCAGCCGCCCAACCGACTCCTGGCCACGCGAGATCTTCCAGGGGGCGCCGCGGAACATTCCCGACGCAACAGCTTCAATCTTTGCGCCGGGACACCCTGCGCTCGGGAACGAACTGTACGACTTCCTCAACGGGGACCTGCACCAGGCGAACCCGCAGGCGACCGGACGCTACGATTTTATCAACTGGGCTACCGGAAGCCTGCAGGCCTACCGTTACGATTTGTGGCGCATCCTTGCTCGAGGGCCCGTCGCCGAGTCGGTAATCAATGATTACGTTCCCAACAGGGATGCTCAGCCGACAGATATCACGGGTGCGACCACCATCCAGCGCGCCATTCCGCGACGTGCAGTGGTCTGGAACGCCCCTTACATGGGCGATATCTTCATCGGTTCCGGTAGTATCCTCGATCAGGCGACGCAGACGCTCCTCACGTCGTTCCGTGACCGCGCAGGCCGACTGCTGGTGTCCGGGGGTGATGTCCTGTGGGCCCTAACGATCAACGGATCGGTCCAGCAGAACTTCGTCCGGAACGTCCTCGGCGCAGATTTCACCGGCGACATCAACCCGACGAATGCGCTCGTCTATGCCCGTGGGGGAGGGCCGATTGCTGCGGCCATCTTCAACGATGCCGCCTTCGGGAACTTTACCAATCCGCTGGGTGGCGATACCGCGGGCCCGTTCTTCCCGCAGGAGTATGACCTCAACCCCATCGGCCTCGCATCCATCTATCCGAATGCGTGGGACGGGGTGAACAACCAGGGAGGGATGCCTCCCGGCGCACCCAATGTGGAACGCAGCGCGGCGCCCGACGCAGTACCGTTCCAGCAGCAGGATGGATGCACGGCTCGCGCTGGATTCGAGCAGATCCTCGACACCAAGATGGTGGGTCGAGCCGACAACGCGACCCAGTCCAAGACCCTGTTCCTGTCGGCGAGTCTCGCGAGCTTCGGTCGGCGGGTCTTCAACGATAACGATGACCCGACGATGGCGATGCCGCTCTCCCTCGGCTTCCTGTCTTGTCAGAACTACAAGTCGAAGTTCTCGCACGCGATGTTCTGCTGGTTGTTCAGCGCCAACGTCACGGGACAGGTCCGAAGCCTCGCCGGGGGCGTTCCTGTCGCTGGCGCCTTCGTGGAGATGCTGCAGGGTGGGGTGGTAGGAACTGCCTTCACTCGCCCGGACGGCACGTACCAGATTCGCGGCCTCCCGGTGGGTAGTTGGTCCATCCGGGTCACCAACCCGGGGTTCCTCGCGTTCAACAAGGACAGTGCTGCCGGGGCGCACGGGCTCGGCCAGGATTCGCTGGACGTGCTCCTGACCCCTGGGGCGCCGGCTTCCATCTCGGGCAAGGTAACGGATGCTTTCGCTCAGCCGGTTCCCAATGCCCGGGTGAAAGCGGCTCTCCGTGCATCGCCGCTGTTCACAGGGACCACGACGTTCATCACCAGCACCCTGGCGAACGGCACGTACCTGCTGCAGAACCTGCCGGTCGGCACCTACGATGTGTCGGTGGACATGCCGTTCCCCGATCGCTTCGATAACCCGACGCCCGCCAGTCAGCAGGCGACCCTCAACCCGGCGCAGAACACGCCGAATGTTGACTTCCAGATGAGGGGCAATCCCGGACCCCTGACCGTGCGCGTCTTCGAGCAACTCGCGAACGGGACCCAGGGGCCGCCGGTGGACGGAGCGGAAGTCACCCTATTGGACGCACAGGATCGGGTGATCTCCGGCTTTACCGCGGTTACCGGCGCCCGGGGCGTACCCGGACAGGTGATCTTCTCCGCTTCGGCCCCGAATGCCGATGTGGCCCAGAACGTGCCTGCCGGTCCGACGAAGGTCACCGCCTTCAAGATCGGCCTGCAGGAAGGCTCGATCATCGTCAACATCCCCCAGCAGAACCAGTTGGATATCCTGCTGGCGGCCTCTACGCCCAGACCTCTCTTTGGGACGGTGCGGCGAAAGATTGACGGCCTCGAGTTGCAGGCCGCGGACCTCAGCATCCCGGTGGCGCTGGATCTTTTGCGCCAGAGCAGCAAGCTGCCGGTCGGACGGAACGCGACGGTCTTCGCTCCCCCGTTGGACGCGCCGCTGCGGCACAACTACCGGTTTGACGCGCAGCAGGGGCTGTTCACCGTAGCTCTTCGGAACCATCCTCGCTGGTTCGACGCGTCCGCGGATGTTGCGGTCGCCGTCAGTGGAAACACCACGGCGCCCGACATTATCCTGGACGGCCGGGACGGACGCCTGTCCGGCCTCGTTCGTGAGGACAACGGGGGGGTGCCCGGAGTACCCATCCCGGGTGTCACTGTGCAGATTGTACCGGAACTCGGCCAGCAGGCGGGGCAGATTGTCGCCACCGCGGTGACTGGAGCGGACGGGCGATTCCGGACCGCCGCGAACGTGCTCACCAACCGCTACCGCCTGACGATCCGGAAGTTCGGACACTCGACTCGCACGCTCAACGGCGTGTTTGTGGCCGGGGACACCGACATCGGGACGGTTCTCCTGGTCCGCGCCGACCGGGGCCAGATCTTCGGTCTGGCGCGGCGCTCCACTGACGGTGTCGGGCGAGACAACGTGCTCATCACGTTTACCCCTGACAACGCGCTCCCCAACGAGCGGGTCCCCGTCACGACCGGCGCCGCTACCACCACCGGCAGTCCGGACGGAGCCGAGTTCAACTACACTCTCGGAGGCACGGTCATCACGGCCGAGAACCTTCCGATCGGGAACTACACGGTGAGTGTCACCGGAGACCCCCGGTTCCAGGACTTCGCCGGACGGGTTACCGTAGACGCCGGAGTGGCGAAGCGCTTCGATCTGGACCTGGTTCCGAATCCCGGCCTGGTCACAGGGATTGTCCGCGAGCGGAACCCGGATGGAAGCGTGGGTCTGCCCGTGGACGGCGCCACCGTTCAGGCACTGCGCGGAGCTACCGTCGTTTCGTCCACGACGACAGCGGGCGGGGGCCGGTATACGTTCCCGTCGGTGCTCGCAGGTGGTTCGTACACGGTGCAGGCGGCAGCCTTCGGGTTCCTGCCCGGCGCCGTACAGATCGTGGTCGAGGGCAACACCACGGCTCCCGACATCCTCATCTCGCGGGTCGCGCCCAGTACCGTCATCGGGACGGTGCGCAGCAGCGTGGATGGCGCCTTCATTGGAGATGCCACGATCAGCATCCTCACGCCGTCGGGCGGTCCGACCACCGTGGTGCCGATACGCAGCACGGCCGGGGCCATACCAGGAACGTCGCCGGCGGCGAACTTCACCATTCAGGTCCCGCCGGGAACCTTCCTGATCCGTGCCCAAAAAACGGGCTGGAAGGGTCCGGATGGTCGCCCCTTCGTCCAGCTTCCGCTGGCGGTTTCCCCGGGCGTGCCGGTGAACAACATCAACCTGGTGCTCGTGCCCGATCATGTGTTCGGGCAGGGGCTCCTGCTGATCTCACTGCCGGATGACTTTTCCGGCCAGGACGCCGCTGATGTTCTGGACCAGCCGCGGGGGACGTTCCGGGCCGCCACGTTCGTGACACCCGAGAACCGATACGCGATCTATCCCGAGGCGCCTGCCAATGAGTTCCGATCGGGTCGCGGCGCATTTGTCCGCTTTGCCAGTCCGACGGCGTTCACCAAGGCGGGGGCCCCGACGCCGAATGCGCCCTTCGCCCTGCCCATCCGAGCAGGTTGGAACCTGATCGGAAGTGTGCGGCGAGATATCCGTATCGAGTGGCTGCGGGTGCAGGTGCTCGTGCCGGATCGGCCCGCCCCGTTGACTCTTCAGGAGGCGATGGATCAGGGGATTATCCAGAACGGCCTCTTCGGCTTCCTGGGTGGTTACTTCCGCGCCGACTTCCTCGAGCCGTTCAACGGCTACTTCGCGCGAGCGTTCCGCGACTGCACCCTCATCATTCCGGTGAACAACGGAGTGGCACAGGTGACGCCGGCCGCTCGACAGAAAATCGCCCGGCTGCCGGTACCCTCACTGGACCAGGTAGCCCGGGAGGCTTGGCAGGCTGGATTGGGTCCGAAGCCCGGCTCGTGGAACGAAGGGATTGACTCCCGTCGTCTCCCCGGAGTCGGCCGGCGCCCGGACGGGGTGAAGCCGGGTCATCCGGAGCGCCCTCGCAATGTCGTGAAGCCCGGGGCCCCGTCGCGCCCTCGAGCCGCGGTGCGCTCCTCGGGCTGAGCCGGGCAGGCACCCCCGGGGTGCACACAACGATTTGCCCGTCAGCCTGAGGAGGCGGACGGGCGGATCACACAGAACAATTCTGATGAACGGGAAGCCGCGGTGCTCGGACGAGACTTCGTCTGACGCTGCCCGCACCCGACGCACGTGAACCTGATCGCAGAGGAGGAACCGTCTGTGAGGAAGTTGCGCAGGCATCCGTTGACCCTGTGGGTCACCCGGCTGCTGACCATTCTGCTGCTGGCGCCGTACCTGTTCGCAGGGCGAGTCGCCTGGGCGCAAAGACCGGCTCTGACAGTGTATGTCCTGGATTTCAACAACAAGACAAACCTGGGGGGCGCCGTCCTTGGGAAGGTCGCTGCCGCGCAGTTGGCGTTGGAATTGGGCGAGTCGTCGGCGTGGGACCCGGTGCGGGCAACCGATGTCCAGCGCCGGATTCAGGAACTCAACCTCCGGGCCCCGTTCGACAAATTCGATCGAGCGAAGATTGCGACCGGCGTGGACGCCAACGCCGTGGTCTACGGGTCCGTGGACGAAGCCATCGTTACCACCGGCAACGTGCCGCAGGCCGCAGTCTCGGTGACGGTGGTGGTAGAAGATATCAACACCGGCCTGCTGATTAACGGTGCACGGGCTGAGGGCCGAAGCACCCCCCGGATGGGTTTCAGCGGGGACTCGGACGTGCTTCTTGAGGAGGCGCTCGGCAAGGCGGCCGCTCGGGCCCGAGAGGCGCTCGATCGTTTCCGATTGCCCGAGGGCACCGTCCTGAACACCACCGTCGTCGGCGGCGGGAGCAACCCGCAAACGGAGGTGCTCGTCAACGCCGGCACCCGTTATGGGGTCCGGCGCGGGATGGAAATGATCGTCACCCGGCAGAAGTTCGTGGTGGGCCGCGTCCGCATTACCGACGTGGATGCTGAACTCTCCAATGCTCGTGTGATTGACAGCCCGCAGGGAGTGCGACCTGAAGACCGCGTTCGCGCAATCTTCAGCTTCTCGGACTTCCCGCGCAGCCGCAGCCTCCTGCGTGCAGCGAATACTGCCGGGGGAGCAAGGGTTACCGACGCCCTCCCCGTTGCAACGCCCGTACCCGGCGGCAGTCCTGAGGCCGTGCGGATCACGCGAGCGCCGAAAGGTGCGGAGTTCATTCCCGCCGGCGCCCGCAGCGACGGCCAGCGGTTGGCGCAGGACACTTCGAATGTCCCTCCGCCTGTGACCGTGGACGAGCCGGATGTCGAGCGAGGAGCGGACCCCAGCGATTCGGGTACCGGCCGCATCAAGAAGGTCTTCGGCAACGGTCCCCTGCGGATGCTCGTCGGCGGGGCCCTCCTGCTCGGCATTCTCGCGCTCGGAGGCCGTGGGGGCGGTGCCGCTACCCGGGTGGCGGGCCTAGCAGCGACTCCGTTTCAGGTGCAAATCGGGCAGCAGGTTGCCGCCATCCGCGTGACCTGGGATAGGCCGAAAGCCATCAATCGGGACCAGGTGCTCCAGTACATCCTCTGGCGCGCCGATAGCCTCGGAAACTTCGGGATCGTCGGCGCTACTGACTCGGATGCAGTGCGGGTGATCGTGGACAACGAGGGTGCGCGCACAGTCAACGCCTTCAGCGGCCAGCCGGACGGTCAGAGCGCCGCAGGGACGCGAGGTGCTGTGGCTGCGACCGGCCCCGTTCCGGGGGTCCAGTTCAGGTATCAGCTTGCGACGGCCTACCTGGGCGGCAATGAGGACCGGGACGGTGACGGGCAGCCGGACGGCGGCGGGACCGGCGGCGGGGGCGGCACCGGCGGCGGCACGCAGTTGATGTCCCCGCTTTCAGCCACTACTGCCTGGGTAACTGCAATGCGGCCGGGCGCGGTGACTGCCCCGCTGGCCGGTCAGCAGGTGGATGTGGGCGAGATTGACGTTAGCTGGACTCAGACCGCGGGTGCAGATGAGTACATCATCTGGGTGAGTTCAGATCCCAACTTTCCGGGGAACCGCACGAACCGCTTCGGCCCTTTCAACAACCAGGTGCCGGTGGACCAGGGCGGACCCCCGACGATTACCGAGCGGATCAACGCGCAAAGCAACCGGTTCGCCGGTGCCCGCAGCCTGTTCATCGCGGTCGGGGCGCAAAATTCTCAGGATGCCTCAAACCCTCTGCCGAGGGGTTACATCTTCAGCAGTCCGGTGAGCGTGGTTCCCGAAACAGTGCCGCCCCCCCCGCCGGGAGCTGCTGCTGCGGGAACCCGTACTCTTGGTGGACGCGGCTCCGAGAAGCGCGTCATTCAACCCAAGAAGAAGTAGCACGGACCGCGAACAAAATCGAGGCGGAGGGCTTTCATGGCCCTCCGCCGAGCCCTCGCACACACCGGAACGGTTCCGAAGAACTCGCAGAACCGGGAGTTTCTGAATGCGGTTTGACTTCCTCCATCGCAAGGCTCTGGCCGTCGGGACACTGACACTCGTCGCTGTCTCGAGCGCGCTGATGACTGGGCGCGTACAGGCTCAGGGGGGCGATCGCGGCCGGGGCAATGGCCGCCTGGTACTCGAGAACCACCTCACGGTGCAGATTCCGGACGCTATGCCGGGAGAAGCAATTGTGCGGCTGGCGCCCGGCGTAAACGCGAGTCACCTCGCGCAGGGCCTGGGCATTGAGGTCAAGCGCAAGCTCCGGTTCGCCCCCAATACCTACGTCCTTCGCGGAATTCAGGGTGACCTGGGTCAGGCGCTGGCGGCGATCCGGGGCATTCCCGGTGTGCTGCTCGCCAGCACAAACGCCACCCGACGGTGGCATGGTTTCCCGACCCCTCCCGTCACAAACGATCCGCTCAGGGGTTTCCAGTTCCCGCTGAGAACCCTGGGCGCCAACAATTTCTGGGGAATCACCGTCGGGGAGCGCTTCGTCAACGGCCCGAGGAGGCCAGCTCTCGTGGCGGTGCTGGATTCCGCGTTTGAACTGGGGCATGAGGATCTGTCGGAGATCTTCAGTCCCAGGTCCTTCGATTTCGGCCTGGACCAGTTGTACGACGATAGCGACGGTCTGCTCGCGCTTCTTGTCGACCCCCACGGCCAGCAGATGTCCGGCTGCGTCGCAGTGGCGAACAATAACGGTGTCGGATTGACCGGCTTGCCGTACGAGGGTGTGAACATCCTCGGGTGCCGCATTTCCGACCTGGTGGTGGACGCGGCGAACAACAATCAGCTCATCAGCGTGATCACCACCGCGAATGAGGTGGACGCCATTTACTATTGCATCCAGGAGAACGTGGATGTGATCAGCATGAGCTTCGGGGGCAGGTTCGGAGATCCCCTCGAACGGCAGGCCCTCTCGGACGCTTACAATCAAGGGATCGTGCTCTGCGCTTCCGCTGGGAACTCGAGAGGATTTTCCGGGTTTTCTCCGGGTATCAGTTTCCCCGCCGCGTACGACCAGGTGATCGCTGTCGGTGCGTCGGGGCCGTTCGGCGAACTCGCCTTTTACTCGGACACCGGGCCGGAACTGGAGGTCTTGTCGCCGGGAGGCAACGACCCTACTGGGTTCGATCCCGGGCGCGAGGTGCTCTCCACCACCGAAAGCTCCACCCCCAGCTTCGTAGCTCTGTTGGGAGGAATCAATAACTTCCCCACGGGGTATGAATTCGGCCAGGGCACCAGCCAGGCGTGCGCCTATCTCGCCGGCGTGATCGGCACGCTGATCACGCAGGGGATCCTGGACGAGAGCCTCGCGCCGCCAGAGCAGGTAGAGAGGGTACGGCAGATCCTGCGCCGGACCGCTCGAAGCGGGGGCGGTGGTAGAACGGACACTCTGGGTTTCGGGCTGATAGACCCGACCGCAGCGCTGAGGGAGTTCAGCCCCGCTATTGATGTGATCTCCCCTGACCTCAACCAGGTGACTGAGAGCTTTGCGGAACCTGTGCAGGCGAGTGTCAGCCGACCGGAGCTGGCACGGGTGCCCCCGCTCCCCGGCGATCCGAACCCGATCCGTTTCAACAACCCGCGACCGCTCGGCAATTACACGCGACAGAACACCCCGATTTCCGCTGCTGACTTCTCGGTATCGGTAAACGGAGACGACCGCACGGCGGACGCCGAAATCCTGGATCCCGCCAGCGGGCGAATCCTGTTCGAGCCCACATCCACCACTCGTTACGGAATCGGCAACAACATCCTCGATATCTCCGTCGCAGCAGCGGATGATCCAACCTCGATCCGGCAGATCGACGGTGCGACGGTGTTCGGCCCCAACGGCCGCGTGCTGATTCCGGCGAGAAGCTATCAGTTCCGGGTTTTTCCCCGCGTGGAGTCTCCTGGCCTGAAGATGATCAGCCTGCCGTACGCTCTCCAGACGGCGGGCGGGGCAGACGACTTAAATTTCGTCTATGGCGGCAACCTCGTTCGGCTTGCGCGGTTCCTGCCCGATGAAAATCGGTATGCAATCTTCGATGCGAGTGGCTCCCCGCAGGAGCCCGAGGCAGCATTGACGACTGGTGCGGCCGGAGTGGTGCGGCCTCCCATTGGGGTTGGGTTCTGGGCCAGAGTAGAGCGTGAGACCCAGACCCAGATCTTGGGCCGGTCGGAGCGGTCACCGTTCTACCGGATACCGTTGCGCCCTGGGTTCAATATGGTCGGCAACCCGTACTCGTTCCGGGTTCCGCTGCAGGTGTGCAACATCCAGTTCGGCACAGAGATTCTGCCCATCACCGAGGCAGTCGCTCGCAATCTCGTTCGAAACACGATCTGGCGTTTCGAGAGTGGTCGCTACAGCTTCAAGGCCCTACCGGAAGGGGAGTTCATGCCGTTTGAGTCCCACTGGATCAGGGCATTCCGTGCGGTAGACCTGATCATCCCGCGAGTCCCGTCGGCACTCGGAAATGTCGCCAATGCGGGGGCGATCGAGCCGGAGGACGATGTCCGGACGGCATGGAGCGCAACGATCCAGGCAAGCACCCGCGGCGCCGTCGGGGCCGAGGTGCAAGTCGGTCAGTCCCGCAACGCGCGGAATGGCCCTGGGAATGAGGACGTCGAGAACCCTCCTCCGGCCCCGGGCGACGTGGATCTTCGGGTGATCCATTCGGACTGGGGTCGGCTCGCCGGCCGCTATGCCCGGGATGTCAGAGATGTAACCACACCCGGCCAGGAGTGGAAGCTCGAACTGGAGACTTTTCGCCCCGGTACGGTTGTCAAACTGACGTGGAATGGGGTTCCACCCGGGGTAAGGGGTTACATTCAGGTGAACGGCGCCGCGGAGCGACGGGCTCTTGACAGTGGATCTGACATGAAACTGCTCATCAAGCGCGCCGGTGTGCAGCGGCTCACCCTCCGCACGCGGTCCGGGGCGTGATCCGCGGACTACCTCATCCAGCACTCGCTGCGAAGTGGCCTGCCACCCGGCGGCCGCTTCGCCACCCTGATACTCGAAGTTCGGAGAGAACCTGATGAAAGCGTTCAGATGGCGCGCCGGCAGCCTGATCGCCCTTGTGGCGGGCGGAGCGGCGATCTGCCTTTCGATGCCTCGTGCGGCAGCCCAGTTTGGAGCACCGATCGCCGCCGCGCAGTGGATGTTGGACTCCGACCTGTGCGGCGCCGGGTGCGACTTCGCGATCGGCGACGTCAGCGTGGCCGTTCCCCTGCAGAATCGGTATCTTACCCTCTGGGTCTACGAAGGTACGTCCGAAGACACGAAGTTCAGCCTGTGGACAAATGCCGGGGACCCGCTCAACCCCAACGATGACTTCGGCTATGTCGTAGACATTGACGACAGCGGGAACCGCACGTACGTGTCTCCGTGGGGCACGCGGATCTGGTGCTCAGATCGTGGCGAGGCGACCGATCGGCCGTTCGGTAACCTGGTCACGGTGCGCGTGGATGACCCGGCGGCGGCGGCGACCGGCGGATTTCGGGACTTTGCCTTTCCGGCCGGTGCAGCCCAGTTCGCGCCTAATCGTCCGCTGCTGCCGCTCGCTCAGGGCTACTTCCAGCCTTTCGTCATCACGGATGGGGTCGGGACGCTCCGCATCAATCAGAAGCTCACGTTCGTACGGGATCTTCTGCGGTGCGAATATGAGGTCACCAACGTCAGCGGCCCCTCCCGGCGAGTGGGAATTCGGTTGCTGCAGAACCCGTACCCGGAGTCGGGGTCGGCCTACATACCTGAGTCCCGGCAGCGGGTCTTCTTCGAGTCGGACTTCGGCACAGCGACCGGAACCGGGGTCACACCCCCTCGCCGGCCCGACTTCCCAGAGATTCCTTCGACCGTCGAGTCCAACGATAACATTGAGTCCGCGAATCCGTTCCTGCGGGTGAAATGCATCGTAAGGGGTCCCGGCGTCACCACCCCTACGCGGCTGGTGATCGGGAACTCGCTCAGCATGTACGGGTCGCCCGGGGTTTGGGACTACAGCGTGGAGGGGCGCCAGGAGCTCAGGCTTTCAGACATCGGCCTGCTGTTGTACTACGATCCCATCATCGTTCCGGCCGGTCAGCGACGATCCTTTGTGAACTACGTGGGAATGGGCGTGGCATCTCACGTGTTCAGCAATGCGTTCTTGCTGGCGCAGAACTTCCAGGACAATCTGCCCACCCAGGGGTACGTGGGAGCGGTGCAGGCGCCGGAGGCGACGGCACTCATCAACGGCAACTCGGACTTCACAAACCCGGCCGATCCGGGGACGCCGATCACCATCCCGGTGGATGCGTACCTGCAGAACGAGTTCCACGCATCGGGGATCTCGAATGCGTTCGCGTTCATAGATGTCCCGGACGGATTGCAGTTCGTCAACACGAACCCAGATCAGAGCCAACAGCTCGACATCGGGTCTCTGACTCCGGTCGGCTCGGGGACGGACGAGGGCCAGGTTCGATGGACGCTCCAGGCCACCGGGGTCGAGGCCGGCATCCTCAATATCAACGTCGCCTTCAACCACGGATTTGACGACGCGACCCGCGTGACCCGGCCGATCCACGTCCCGCAGGGAACCCGATATCAGTTGGGCCCTGGGAGGAATTGGCGGTTTCTCACGATGCCGTTCTCGTACGTCGGCAACCAGAACGACCCGGGCACGGCGCTGGGATTGCCCGCCGGCACCTTCCAGATTGTGCGATTCAACCCCGCGACGAACCAGTACGAGCAGGTGAGTCGTCTTGACGCGGGACTCGGGTATTGGGTTCGGTCGTTGAACCTGGGCGCCAATGCGAATCAGTTTGTGCGCCTGCAGAACGCCGTTCCAACCCGCCTCAGTCCGAGGGAGAACTTCATCGTTCGTGTGGTCAGAGGTTGGAACATGCTCGGCAACCCGACCCCGTACGCTGTGCCGGTCTCGGAGTTGCGCGTAGTGGGTCCCGGCGGCACCCTGCTGACCTTCGACCAGGCGGTCGCGAGTGGCTTGATCCGGCCCGGGTTGTTCCAGCACAACCGGAGGACAAACCAGTATGACCAGGTGAACCGCGAGGACGTGATTCAGCCCGGCCGCGGCGTGTGGGTGTTTTCCAACGGGGAGCGGAGCGTCGTGTTCCCGGCGCCGGTGGGAACCGGGATCAGCATCACCCCGTAGGCACGGCGTAGAGGAGAACGGGCTACGCCCGGCGAACTTGTCCAATGAATGCGCGACGGGGGTCCCGCCTACCGGCGGGACAGGCGTCGCAGGAGAAACACAAGGATGAACTCCGGCTTGAGGCGGCTGCTCTTGAGCGCCGCGGGTGTGGCGCTCGCGGTTGCCATTCCGGCCCGTGCACAGGGGCCCGGTGGCGGACCTGGCGGATTTGGCGGACCGGGAGGTCCGGGCGGCGGACCGGGAGGTCCGGGAGCGGCAGCCCCCGGCGCTGCACCTCGGCCCGCAACTCCCGCACGAACGACCGGACAGGTGGCGGCATACGAGCCGCCGGAAGCGATTCGGGCCGGTGCTCCGATTTCCGTTCTGTTCTTTCCGTTCGGTTTTTCCGGCGAGATGGCAAACGCCCCCGAGCAGGCACCCGCAGGGGCGCCATTGAAGGCGGTCTACGGTGACCTGACCGGGTACGTGTCGGCCGCTGTCAAGGCAGGGTTTCTGGCGTCGCCGTCCTTTGCCGTGACTACGTACCATCCCAACGCGGCGCTGATTCAGCGCGGGCAGAGGGGCGGGATTCTCATGGCCGACCACCTGACCGCACTCGTCGTACCGGCTACCGGGATGGTAGACATCGCGAAGGCGAAAGTGGTCGCGCACCGCCTGGCGATTCAGGCCATTCTGGTGGGTGGGGTTGATGTGGCGATGTCCGGCCCAAATCAGATCGAAGTCACGATCGAGGGGCAGTTAATCGACAGCACTACCGGATTGGTCATCAGGCAGGCCACCTTGAGTGGGGCGGCGGCGGGGGCAGCGGGAGTATCGCAGGAGATGCTTCTTATGCGAGCCGGGCAAGAGGCAGCAATGAAGCTGATCCCCGCTCTTGGGATTCAGCTCGTTCGGGCCGCTCCTGCGCCCGTGCCGGCGGCAGGCTCCCGATCCGGCAGCCGGAAGAAGGCCGAACCCAAGAAGAGCGAACCAAAGCCTGCGCGACGAACGCAAAACTCCGGACCTGCGGAACCCTCGGGCGACGCTCCGGCCCGCCGTGCCGCTTCTGCGTCCGATGACGCCACCTCCCAGGTGGTTCGCGACCAGGAGCGTCGAGTTGCGGAGGCCACGGCCCGCGAAGAGCGAGCTGCAGCGCGGCAGGCAGAGCAAGATGCCCGCAGGGCGCGCGAGGATGCCGCTAAGGCGGCCCGTGCTGCCGACCGGGGTCGTCGTTCCGTCCGTGCTCAGGATGTGAACGCGCCGGCTGGCCGCGCTCAAGATGGGAATGCGCCGGCGGAGAATGCGCCGAAGGCGGATGGCGCTGCTGCCCCGGTGGTAGCGCGCGATGAACCCGTCGCACTTGCGTTCGGTGGCGGCGCAGCCCAGGCCCCGCGAGCGACGGGGCCGCAGTACCGGGGAACCGCCAATGCAGCCGGGCAGCCGGTCCCCTACGGTTACGCCATCGGCGACCAAAAGGTGTTGCCGAAGCGGGATCGAAACGGCCTCAAGGTGCCGCCGTGGTTTGGGATTGCGGCATTCCTCACCGGTATCAGCTTCCTCCTGTAGGGAGCGCGGTTTCAAAGCCAGGACGGCCTCCCACGCGGGAGGCCGTTTTCATTTGCACCATGAACAGCAGGCCTGACCCGATTGCGAATGAAGTGTTCCGACACCTGTTCATCTCCGTCGCTGAGGAGATGGGTGTCGTCCTGGAGCGTACCGGGTTCTCGCCAAACATCAAAGAGCGCCGAGACCACTCCTGCGCGATCTTCGACGCCGCGGGCCGTCTCGTCGCGCAGGCAGCGCACATCCCGGTGCATCTGGGGGCGTTTCCACTCATGATGCAGGCAATTGTCCCCCGCTTTCGGTGGCGGCCAGGGGATGTGGTGATCTGCAATGACCCATTTGTCGGGGGCACCCATCTCCCCGACATCAGCGTAATCTCGCCGGTATTCGGGGGGTCTGGACGCCGCCTCGGGTTTGTGGCCAACCGTGCGCACCATGCGGACATTGGGGGCACCCACCCGGGATCAATGGGTCCGACGACGGAGGTGTTCCAGGAGGGAGTCACCTTTCCCCCGTCCCGTCTCCGGGATCGGGGTCGGATGAACGATGCCCTGGTCGAGTTCTTCCTTCGGAATGTGCGAACTCCGGAGGAGCGACGTGGAGATCTGGCCGCGCAGTTGGGTGCAAACACAACCGGTGTTCAGCGATTCGCCGAGATCGCCGCAGTCTACGGCGAAAGGGAGGTCCGTGGGCGTATCCGCGGGGCGCACCGGCATACCGCCGATGCCGTTCGGCGACTGATTCGGGAACTCCCGCCGGGTGAACACAGCGCCACAGACTGGCTGGATGACGACGGACATGGTTCGGGACCGCTTCCGATTTGCGTTTCCCTGGGCCGCCGCAGGGGTCGGTTGCACGTCAGTTTTGAGGGCACGGCCGCGCAGCAACGGGGGTCCATCAACGCCACTCTCGCGGTGACGCACTCGGCCGTGCTGTACGTCCTGTTTTGCCTGCTGCCGGATGGAGTGGCGCTGAATCACGGGGTGTTTTCGGCATTGGACATCGCCGCGCCACCAGGCAGCCTGGCCAACGCGCAGCCGCCCGCAGCGGTCGCAGCCGGGAACGTGGAGACCAGCCAGCGCATGGTGGATGCACTCCTCCGAGCGCTGGCGGCGGCGATGCCGAATCGGATTCCGGCGGCGAGCCAGGGCACGATGAACAACCTGACGCTCGGCGGCATGAACCCGGCAACAGGCGGGCTGTGGGCCTACTATGAGACCACCGGCGGAGGCGCCGGAGCGGACGCGCGGAGTGGTGGAATCAACGCGGTGCACTGCCACATGAGCAACACCCGGAATACACCCGCGGAGGCACTGGAGTATCACTACCCGCTTCGCGTGCGCCGGTCCGCCCTGCGGGACAACTCGGGTGGGGCAGGACTCCACCCCGGCGGCTCTGGTACCGTGCGCGAAGTGGAACTCCTGGCGCCGGCAACGGCGACGCTGCTGACTGATCGCCGGGAGCGGGGGCCGTACGGGCTGGCGGGGGGCGATCCTGGGATGCCGGGGGCGAACTGGATCGGCGCGCCGGGTGAATGGGTATCGGCTCCGGCCAAGGGCACGCGCCACCTCGTCGAGGGGCAACGGATTCGGATCGAAACGCCCGGGGGCGGCGGTTGGGGCACTCCGACGGAGTGAGTGCGAAGGGCGTAGGCAACACAGCGTCGAACACGGGAGTACCGGCACGCCTCCGTCAGTGCGGGACTCCGACGGTTGTCACCCACAAGGAGAGGACGAATGAAGTCGAAAGCAGCCATCTTCACCGAAATTGGAAAGCCGCTCATTCTCGATGAGATTGAGGTAGACGACCCGGGGCCTGGAGAATGCCTGGTCAAGCTGGATGCCACCGGGCTCTGCCACACAGAGATCTGGTACATGGGCGGGGGCGACGGCGTGGACTACGCCAAACTCTCCCCGCGAATCCTGGGGCACGAAGGCGGCGGGGTGGTCGTGAAGGCAGGCAGCGAAGTGACCTCCCTGCGCGAGGGGGATCACGTAGTTCCGCTGTACATTTCGGAGTGCGGAACCTGCCCTGAGTGTCGGAGCCCGGAGACGAATCTCTGCTCGTATCTCGACGACAAGGGGTACTATGAGGGCGTCATGCCTGGGGGGAAACCTGCCTTCCACTGGCGCGACAAGCCGGCGTACCACTTCATGGGTACCTCGACTTTTTCGCAGTACACGGTCGTTCCCGAGGTGGCCCTCGCCCGAGTCCGGCACGATGCACCCCTGGACCGAGTGTGCCTGCTTGGGTGCGCGATCACCACGGGGGTGGGCGCCGTATTGTGGACCGCCAAGGTGCAACGGGGCGCCTCTGTGGCTGTGTTCGGGTGCGGACCCATCGGACTGAACGTAGTCCAGGGCGCGCGTATCGCCGGCGCAGAGAAGATCATCGCCGTGGATCTGAAGCCGGCGCGCCTGGAGACGGCCCGGGCATTGGGAGCAACACACCTCATCAACGCCGCCGATCACGGCGGGTCGGGGACGGCTCCGGTCAAGGAACTGACCGGCGGCGGATGTGACTTTTCCTTCGAGGCGACCGGCAACGTGCACGTCATGCGCCAGGCATTCGAATCGGTCCGCTACGGCGGCGGTCGGTGCGTGCTCATCGGCGTGGCCCGAACGGGGGAGATCCTCAGCCTGACCCCCCGGATGCTCATTGCCGGCCGGGTGCTCACGGGAACGGCGTTCGGCGGTTGCAAGGGCCGCACCCAGCTTCCGGAACTCGTGGATCTGTACATGGATGGCACCCTGAAGATTGACGAACTCGTCACCAAGGACATCCCGCTCGAGCAGATCAACGACGCCTTCGGTTGGATGCACCAGGATCTGGGGTATCGCTACGTGGTCAAGTACTAATGGAGCGTGCGGGTTCGCGCTCGCAGTGGTGGGCGGCGATTGCGGCGCTGATACTGGCGGCAGTGGCCACCGGCTCGCAGCACACGACGCGGGCGGACGTCGGGTCGGCGTGTCTGGACCCGGACACCACTCTGAGGGAGATCCGCGCGTTTCTCGATAGTCGCACACCGCGCCTGGCCGCCCAGCCGCCGGCCCTGGAAGGTTCCGACGCCCGGGCGCAGATACTGCGGGACCGGCTGCTTCAAAGCGTCGTGTATCGGGGCGTACCGGCTGCCTGGCGCTCCGGTGCGCTTCAAGTGCAGTGGGGGGACACGCTGCGACCGGCCGGCGGGTACTCGATACGGAAGCTCCGGTACGAAGCAGTGCCCGGGATGTGGATTCCGGCGCTCCTCTACGAGCCGGACCACCTGGTCGGGCGCGTCCCGGCTGTGCTCAACGTGAACGGCCATGTTGGAGCGCCGGGCAAGGCAATCGAGTATGAGCAGCTCAGGAGCATCAACCTGGCGCAACGCGGAGTGCTGTCGCTGCACCCGGAGTGGCTCGGCTGCGGCGAGCTGACTTCGCCCGAGTACTCGCACAATCGCCTGGCGTACCTGGATCTGTGCGGGCGCAGCGGGCTGGCGGTGTTCTATCTGGCGATGCGTCGTGGGTTGGACATCCTGGCGACGCATCCACGGGCCGACCCAGATCGCCTTGCGATGACCGGGCTCTCCGGTGGCGGGTGGCAGACCATCTGGCTCGGCGCCCTCGACACCCGCCTCGACGCCGTTGCACCCAACGCAGGATACATCGGCGTCCGGGAACGGTCACTTTTCTCGCAAGACATAGGCGATCTCGAACAGAACCCCACAGACGCGTATCTCCATGCGGACTACTCACACCTGACCGCGCTGCTCGCCCCCCGGCCTGCGTTGCTTATCTACAACCAGAAAGACGATTGCTGCTTTCAGACCGCCCGCGCGCGGCCTGCAGTGTACGACCCGGTGACACCATACTATGCGCAGCAGGGACGGGCGGCGCGATTCCGGTTCCACAACAACCGTGTCCCCGGCAGTCACAACTACGACCAGGACAATCGCGAGCAGTTTTACCGGTTCCTGAATGACGAGTTCGGCCCCGTCGGCGACCGCCGCGACGTCGAGATCCCGGCACAGCACGAGGTGCAGAGTTTTGAAGCGCTCCGCGTGGGGCTGCCGGCGGGGAACGCTGGGTTCGCAGCGCTGGCAGAGCCGCTTCTCCCACGCCTGCCACTGCACAAGTGGTCCGAGCAGGCGGGCCGGGGAAGCCGTTCTCGCGGCACCGCTGCCATGAAGGCGTGGCAGAGCGCCTCACGGCAGCGCCTGTACACAACGCTCCGCCTGCCGCGCACTACGGAACCTGCAGTGAATGATGCACGCGAGCTCCCCAGCGAGCGCGTGGAACCGAACGTGACGCTTCGACGTCGCGTGCTCCGGATTGACGGAGAGTGGTCGGTGCCGGTCATAGAAGTCATCCCCGACGGTGTCACCGACGTGCACATTCGCGTGGCCGATGCGGGCCGCCCCGGAGCCGGCGCCGCGCTTGCCGAAGCACAGTCCACCCGGTCCCATCTTGTGTTGCCCGACCTGCTGCTTCAGGGGGAATGCCATCCACGATCAGTGCCCCGGTACCAGCACAGCATGCTGCTCGGCGCAGTCGGTGCGCGGCTGCTCGGGCTCCAGGCACGGCAACTCCTCGGGGTTATCAAGTGGGCCCGGCGCACCTACCCGAATGCATCGCTTCGTCTGACGGGCAGCGGCCGGTTGGGGAGCTGTGTAGCTGCCGTCGCGGGCGCGCTCGCCCCGGCAGGCGCGCTCAGCGCGCTCCAACTCGAAGCGCTACTGCCGAGCCTCAAGCTGCTCATCGAAGACCGAGTTGATTACTCCGATGCTCCGGAGCTGTTCGCCTTCGGCCTTCTGGAACGATTCGACATCCGCGAGCTGTTGGAGATGGCCGAGGCGCCCCGGCTCTCCTACCGATGTGCGCCTGAACACGCAGCCCGGTCGCACCTGGAACTCGACGGCGTCGCTGCTTTCCGTCGAACACTTGGGTGGGACACCGATCCGAGCACACCGGCCCCCGCCCAGGGTGGGGTTCCCCGCTGACGCCGGAGGTCGTGCGTTTCACCGGAGTTCCAACTCGAACTGCACGCGCTGGAGCGTCACAAGCTCCGTCGGCGTAACGCGCGGCCGGCGTTGCCCGCGGACGCCACCCGCAGCGCCCTTCTGAACCGCTGCTGCCCGCTCGCGGCCCGCTCACAGCGTGATAGGCTCCGCGTCAGCCGGAAGAAGCCGAGCTGTGGCCGTTTCGGTGCGCGCCGTTCGACGGCAGGTTAGACCGAAAGTCGTCCGGAGACCGCGCCCTCCAGGCGGCCAGTTCCAGTTGTTCGAGCTGCTCCAGATCGTCTATCCGGGCGAGGGTGGACTGCCAGTCTTCGGCCCCGGCGGTGAAGCGCTGTGTCAGGATCTTCAGGACGAACTCCCGCAGGCGACGCACCGCTTCTTCTCGGGCACCCTCCACCCGTCCCTCCACTCGTCCCTCCACTCGTCCCTCCACCCGTCCCACGACACGTCCTTCTTCACGGGCCCAGCGTTCCATCGGCAGTACGTAGGGCATGTTTTGCGCCTCCTCAAACGCCTTCAGTGCCTCCCAGAACCGCTGCTCCTCGGCCTCCGGCAGCACCAGCATCCAGTTTACCAGCCGGAACAGCGTTCGCACCGTCACCGCATCCCATGAGCCGTAATACAATGTCTGCACCCGAGCCCACTTGGCTGCATAACGAGTTGCAACATCACGCCGGGTCGCCAGCGCGTCGAGGTGTGCCAGGATGATCACCGCGAAGGGGTTGGGGCTCGCCTCCAACTCTCCGCGCCGGTCCACCCAATCGGTGATCTTGGTGACCCTGTATTTCCAGGTCACACGGCAACCTTCCCCCTCACACAAGTACTCGTCCGGGCGCCAGGTGGCGGTTTCGTCAATCAGCACCGCCATTCCGATCGGGTGAGTGTCGTAATGTACGCTGATCAGACCCTGATACCGATTCATGCGCCTGGGGAACTCGATCCCATAGCGAGTTTGTGCCTGGATCTCCATATGTGCCAGTCGCAAGACAGCCGGTGCGTTTCGCAGTCTTAGCTCGATGAGGTGGTCCACGTGATCAGGACCGCGGGGTGCATGGGCGCCGAACTGTCTGAGTTCCTGCGACCGAAAGATCGGCGTGAACGACCAATCCACCTGCGCGGCAAACTCCGGATCGGTGAGTTCGAGGAATTCCCGAAAGAACTCCTGGGTGGCTTCCTTCCACGGGCTATCGTGGTCCGCTTGTTCCGCCGCCGGGGCACCGGGTTCGGGGGGCGACACGACGGCGGAGACTTCTTCAGGTTCCATGCTCAGAACCGGCCCTACACATTGTCTCGGATTGCGGCGAGACCGTGCTGCTTCGAGGGGGAGGGCGTGCGGGAGGTTGCCCCTCAACCAACGCACCAACGATCAGGAGTCTTCCCGCAGGAACGCCCACCATGCGCTCCTGCGGGGGAAGCGTTGCTACGCCGGTGGCCGCGGCGCGATAATGACCCGGCGATCCGGGTCCTCGCCCTCGCTATACGTGGTTACCTGCGGGTGATTTGCAAGCGCATTGTGGATGATGCGGCGCTCGAAGGCGCCGAGTGGGTCCAGTTCCGCTTCCTGACTGGTGCGGATCACCTCCGCGGCGAGGGTGAGCGCCTGATCCACCAGTGCATTTCGACGCCGTTCGCGATATCCGTTGGCATCGAGCACCAGCCGAGTGTGTTCACCGCTCCGGCGGTTGGTCACGAGGCTGGCAAGATACTGGAGCGAATTCAGGGTGTTTCCGTAGCGGCCGATGATCTCGCCCGCCTCGGGCCCGACGACATCCACGAGCCATGCCCCGTCAGCCGTCTGCTCCAATTCCACCTCGGCATCGAGTGGAATCGCATCCAGCACATCCTGGACAAAGTCCGCAGCGACATCGCCGGGGGTGTAGGGCTCTTCCGCCTCGGTGTTTTGTTGTTCCGCTTCCACCTGTCCCACTGCTACCTACTTTCGAGAACTGCGCTGCCGGGCCGCATTCAGCGGATCCACCTGGCTTCGACGAGGCTTCTTACCGGACGTCCGCACTCCCTTCATGGGCACCAACGGCACCGACGTCACTTCGGCACTGGGGGCGCCGCCGACAACCGGAACTGCCGGCGCCGCTGCCGACATGGCCCCCCCGAGTCCAAACCGTTTGTTCAGCAGCCAGCTCTGATACATACTCACCAGATTCAAAATGAGCCAGTAGAGCATGAAAGCGGACGACCACTGTCCCTGCCACATCATGACGGCGAAGACGGCCGGCATCATGAAGATCATCATCCTCTGCTGCTGGGCCTGCTGCGGGTCGGCCGGCTTCGGCTGAAGCAGGGAGTAGACTACCGTGCTCAACATGTACGTGACGAACAGCGGCACGTCGAACTGGGCCAGGTTGTCTGCCAGCCACCACGTCTGACGCGATAGCTCACTGCCGATCCAGAGGAACGATGCGTACGTGAACTGGTACTCATAGTCCCGCACCATCCAGAACACCGGGAAGAGCACGACCATGAGCACGAGCATCGGCAAACATCCGCCGAAAAGATTGACGTTGTGTTCCTTGTACAGTTGGGACATCCGCGTCTGCATTTCCTGCGGCGGCCGTCCCTTCATCTCCTCTTGCAGTTGCTTCACCAGCGGCTGAATGCGCATCATTTCCCGCTGATACTGGTACTGCTTGATCAGGAAGGGGAACGTGGCTCCCTTGAGTACGACCACAATGAGGAGCAACGCCAGGAAATAGCTGTACTGCGGGTCCTTCCCCATGAGCACCACCACCCAGTTCAACGCCAGCCAGGTGATCTTGTGGTGATTGCGATCGTCACGCGCCGCGCGAATGCGGTCCAGACGCCACGCGGCGAGACTCCCGAGGTTCGCCTCACGTGGGTAGAGTTTCCCCTGGACCTCCAGCGTAACGACCCCGCTGACTCCATGTAGTTGGCGCTCCATCTCTTTGAGACGGGGCTCCGCCAGGTCGTACCAATGGGTCGTCGCACTGCGGCTCTCAAACTCGCCCAGGTAGTCGTAGATGTTGATTGCCTGGTATTTCGCACGCCAGGATTCGAGCGACTTGCCCGAGATCCGTGCATACTCATCGTATTCGTGCACGGCCTCTTCGAGGCGCTTGATCCGGTCTGCCCGGGAAAGTTCGGGGCCCTTCGGCGCAGCGGCACCGGAGTGTGTTTTCTGGTACTCTTGCTTCCACTCCAGCGGCCAGGACAACGGGACTGCCTGCCGCCCAGCCGTCTCGGCGGCGAGAGCGCGCTCGAGGCGGGTGGTGAACTCCGCCGAACCCGGCGGTACCGGCGGCGGGAAGAATTTCTGGAGGAGGAATACGGAGATGCCCCAGATGACAAACATCTGGGCGAGCATCTTCAGGCGATCATTGCGAGTGGGCTGCTGCATGACATTCCGCGTGAGCGAAGACCAGGTAATCCCTGCGCTGGACTCGGGTATACATCCGGTGGTTGAACAGTGATCGCACGTTTCCGGTATTGACCCCCGGTGCGTCAGGGCACCGGATCATAGCCGCCCGGGTTGAAAGGATGACAGCGGCACAGACGACGCAGAGCCATTCCGCTCCCGCGGAGGGCGCCGTACTTTTCCACCGCGTCAATCGCGTACTGCGAACACGTCGGCATGAACCTGCACACCGGGGGTCTCCACGGAGCTGTCCACTGGTAGCATCGGATCAACTGCACGAGCAGGCGCTGCATGGTCGGCAATCCGGGTTTCTTCTCATCCTCTCATACGGCCGATACATCCGCCGGGGTTGAGAGGTGGCTGCTGGAATGCTGAACCGAACCTCCCTCCACTGAAGAGGATGTGTCTGGCGCCGAAAAAGGTTCCCGGATCAGCCGGGCGCGTCGCGCCAGGATACGGACCGCTCCCGCCAATTCCGGGAACGCCGCGTCGGCGGCCGGAGCACGCACCGCGAACACTGCGTCGAAACCGTCGCGCCACGCCGGGAGTTCGGCCCGCACGATGGCTCGCAACCGGCGGCGCACGCGGTTCCGCACCACGGCGCCACCCACCCGCTTCCCCGCGGAAATCCCGACCCGCATCCCTTCGGGCCGGCGCTTCAATTGCAGAGAAAGAAGGGGATGCGACCATCCCCTCCCCGTACGGTATGCTTCCCGAAAGTCGGTCCCTGCCGTCAGGCGATGCTCACGTGGCAGCACCGTCTCAGGCGCAGAGACGCTGGCGACCACGCTCTCGGCGCGCCGCCAAAATGCGGCGCCCGTTCGCCGTTGCCATGCGGGCACGGAAACCGTGCGTCCGCTTCCGCCGCCGATTGTGCGGCTGAAAAGTTCGTTTCATCAAGTTCCTCCAGACGACAGCCCATTATACCACACGGAACCGGGGACGTCTTCCCCGGGGAAATCATTGACGGCGCCCGCTGTGGGGCCGGGTCGCACCGCCGCTTCCGGTGCAAGAGTCAACGTATGGATCTGCGGCCGATACTCTGGAACATGGTGCTCGCGGTGATTCCTGCCCTACTTGGGCCCCTGGTCGCGGCGGGTCTGGATCGCAAGAAGTGGTGGGGGCTCCCGACCTTTCTGCTGTGGGTGGCTTTTCTGCCCAACTCCGCCTATCTGCTCGCGGGCCGGCATCACTTTTTCTGGCTGACGCCGGAAGGGGAGTTTGCCGGCAGCTTCCTTGAGGTGCGCGGCGGCATCGCTCTCTTTCCGGTGCGCTTGCTCGCGTTCCTGGTCTATGCCGGGTTCGGGCTACTCACGTTCACTCTCGCAGTGCGTCCCCTGACAGCGGCACTGCGCCGGCGGGGATGGATTCCGGTCCTGCTGGCGCCGCTGCTGTTCACGCTGGTCGCCCAGGGCGTGTACCTCGGCCGCACGGTCCGGCTCAATAGCTGGGACCTCGTGCTCGATCCGGGTCGGGTATTGTTGATCGAACTGGCACTGTGGATGAACCTTCCGTTGCTCACGCTCACTGTGGGGCTGGGCGGCTTGCTCTGGGTCGGCTATGTGCTCACCGATCTCTGTCTGGTGGGCTTCATGGTTCGCCATGAAGGCGCTATCCGGGCGATTTCCGTTCACTTGCGTCAGTTTCGGAAACTCCCGGCGCCGGGGAGACTCCAAAACCCCCGGATGACTGCCGAAATCCGAGACTGTGATGCGTCTGCTCCCTGAGTGCGAAATCTGCGCGGATCCACTGGGTCTGCACCGAACAATCGTGTGTGCTCGTGAAGCCGATCGGCTGCACGAAGTTCACACTCCGGAAGGCATTGAGCAGGGAATCAAGTGGCTCTGCGGCCGGTGCCGCGCGCGGTCACGGCGCATCCGGCGGCACCGTTTGGGACTGGACGCCGCTGGAGTGACGGCGGCTGCAGTGGCCGCCGCAGCGCCTCCGCGTTCCGGGCCCGCCCCTCCGTCACCCCGCGTTTCCGACAGCCAGCGGGAGGGTGTTGCCGCGGGTGTACCGCCTTCGAACCCTCGTGTGGGTGGGGGAAGTCCGGAGCGGCGCCGTCCGGCCGCGCCTCCGATTGCGTGGACTCCGCCCGAGAACAAGTCGCCGCTCGAAGAAGCAACGCAGTCTCCGCTTCCTCGTGTCGAACACGAGTCGCTCGTGCCCGGAACTGCCGCCCCGCCCGAACGCGTGTCCCCCCACAGCATTCACTCGCCGGGCACTCCGTGCCGGACCCGGGAAGGGGCACTGGCTCCGAACCATCCGACGCCGAGCCCCGGCCCTGAGGAAGCCGCCGGCGTTGCCTCCGGACCCGAGCAGGAGGACCCTGACTCTCCATCCTGGCGTCCGGAGGATGAATCTCCGGAAGCAACCACTCACCGGAGGCGGCGGAGGCGTCAGGACAAGTCGGCGTGGCTGGCGAACTGGAGCCCCGGGCAGCGCTGGGCGGCAGCGTTCGGGAGCGGGTTACTGAGTGCGGGCTTGCTGTTCTCCCTGGCTCCCCGAATGGACGGAGCGTTCGCCCTTGCTGCGTTCAGTCTGGCTCTTCCGCTCTATTGCGGCGGGTTGGCAATGTTGCTGCTTCGTCTGCCTCACGACGAAACGACTACCCGGTGGCTGATCGGCGGCATGTTCGCCGGTGCGGTGGTCGCCTCCTTTGTGGTGCGGTGGTTCCCGGTGCTTGCGTAACCCTCCCGCCCGCTGCTGCCTCATCGTTCCCCACTCTCCCGGGACCGGGCTTCTTTCGAAAGGACTTGCCCGCCATGAAGATTCAGGACCAGCTACACTGGTCGCACGTCAGCGACGAAACGATGAGCTTCTACCGGGCGATCGGGGTAGACTACCTGGCGATCTACCCGGCGCCCGATGCTTCGGACGGTGTGGACCGCAGCGAGTACTGGTGCAGGACGCGCGAGTTGGCCGAGACTCACGGATTGACGCTGTGGAACACCGCCCAGCACGGTTGGGACAGCCTGACGCTCGGCCTCGCCGACCGGGACGCAAAGATTGAGGCATGGATCACCATGCTTCGGAGTCTGGCGGCCGCCGGAGTCCCCACTCTGGGCTACAATTTCAAGCCCGTCGGCAACTTCCGCACTCCCTCGGCCATCGGGCGTGGGGGTGTGCGCTACAGCACGTTCGATTACGATGCCTGGGTGAGCAACCCGACGCATCATCCGGACAAGGTCATTGATGCGGACAGGCTGTTCGAGAATCTCGTCTATTTCCTCAAACACGTGCTTCCCGTGGCGGAATCGCTCGGCATTCGGATGGCGCTTCACCCCGACGATCCGCCCATTCCTGAGGTGATGGGAGGCGCGGCTCGGATCGTTTCGTCGCTTGACCAGTATGCGCGGATCTTCGATGCCGTCCCCAGCCCCGCGAGCGGTATGTTGTTCTGTCAGGGGTGCGTGGCGGAGATGGGCGAGCACGTACCCGACGCCATCCGCCGCCTGAGCGCCCGTGACAAGATTGTGTATGTGCATTTCCGCAACATCCGGGGGACGCCGCGCTCGTTTCAGGAAGTGTTCGTGGATGAGGGGCAGGTGGATATGGTCGAGGCGATGAAAACCTATCGAGAAGTAGGGTTTCGGGGGCCATTCATGATGGATCACACGCCGACCTTCCCGCAGTCCATTGCAGGCTGGTCCGGGCACGCCTACGCGAACGGGTACATTCGCGCTCTGATCCAGGCCGTGTACGGCGTCGGGCCCGGCGGAGCAGGTGCGGAGGAGCAAGGATGAAGACAATCAGCGTGCGACTTGTCGGTTGGCTCGCCGGCGCCGGGGTGGCTGCCAGCTGCGTGGCCCCCTCCCCGGCCGCCCAGACCGGGGCTCCATCCCGCGCAGAGGTCCGTGCGGCAGTGGAGAGTGCAGTACCGATCCTGGCTCGCGGCGCCTCCGGCTATGTGCGCCAGCGCGGCTGCTTTTCCTGTCACCACCAGGCGCTTCCGGTTCTCGCGTTCCTGGCGGCCCAGCGCGCCGGGGTCACGGTCGAGGCGGACACAGTCACGAAGCAGGTGGAGTTCACGCACGCGTTCCTGACGGGCGGTCGGGACAACTACCGCATCGGCAAGGGGCAGGGAGGGCAGGCCGACACCGCAGGCTACGCATTGTTGACGCTGGAAGCAGGTGGTCGCAAGCCGGACGAGACCACCGCCGCGGTTGCCGGCTATTTGCTTCGCCGGGAACCGGCGCTCGGCTACTGGCGCGTGACCTCAAATCGCCCTCCCTCCGAGGCGAGCTCTTTCACCACTACCTATCTGGCGCTGCGCGCCCTGCGCGCTTTCGGTTCTCCGGAGCATCAGGCCGAGGTGGCGCAGCGCCGGGCGCAGGCGCTTGCCTGGCTCCGACAGGCGGAACCGCGCGACACGGAAGATGGCGTATTCCGGCTCCGGGGCCTGGCCGAAGCGGGAGCCGAACGGGCGGAGGTGCAGGCGGCCGTCAACTCCCTGCTCCGGACGCAGCGCTTCGACGGCGGCTGGTCCCAGATTGCGGGGGGCGATAGCGACGCCTACGCTACCGGCTCGGCGCTGGTCGCGCTGCATGAGGCGGGGAGCCTGCCGCCGGCCGCTCCCGAGTACGGGCGGGGCCTGCGCTTCCTATTAACCAGCCGCCGGCCGGAAGGAGCCTGGCACGTCGTGAGCCGCAGCAAACCGTTCCAGCCCTACTTCGAGAGTGGTTTTCCCTATGAAAAGGACCAGTTCATATCCAGTGCCGCGACCGCGTGGGCGGTGATCGCCCTTTGTGCGGCGTTGTAAGGAGGCATTTTGCGGGCGCTGTCCAACTCTTCGTGGGGCGGCGGTTCGTCCGCCCGGGAGACGGGTTCCGACATGGTCACACGCGACGTCCGCACCATCATTGCCACCGACTGCGGCAGCACCACCACCAAAGCGATCCTGATCGAGAAGGAAGGCGACGAGTACCGCCTCAAGGTTCGCGGGGAAGCGCCCACGACGGTGGAGGCGCCGTTCGACGATGTGACGGTCGGCGTGCTCAACGCCGTGCGGGAGATCGAGGATCTGACCGGGAGGAAGTTCCTGGAGAACGACCGGGTGCTCACGCCGCGCGATGCGGGCGGGGACGGAACCGATCTCTATCTCTCCACCTCCAGCGCGGGGGGGCGGGCTTCAGATGACGGTGGCCGGGGTCGTGAAGTCCATGTCCGGCGAGAGCGCCAACCGTGCTGCTCTGGGGGCCGGCGCCATTGTGATGGACACCATCGCGGTGGACGACGGGCGGAAGGAGCACGAGAAGGTGGAGCGCATCCGCGCGCTCCGACCGGACATGCTCCTGATGTCGGGCGGCACAGACGGCGGGACGGTGACCCACCTCGTGGAACTGGCCGAGATGCTGGTTTCCGCGGATCCGCGTCCGCGCCTGGGCATCGGCCTGAAGAGTCCGGTGATCTACGCCGGCAACCGGGAGGCGCTGGCGCCGGTGCGGGAGGTGCTGTGGGATCGGGTGGACCTCCATCCGGTGGACAATATCCGCCCCACCCTCGAGATGGAGCGGCTGGGTCCCGCACGTGAGGAGATTCACGAACTCTTCTTGAAGCACGTGATGCAGCAGGCTCCCGGCTACAACAAGCTGCTCACCTGGACCAGCGCCGACATCATGGCCACCCCCAATGCGGTCGGCAAGCTGATCGAGGAAATCGCGGCGCGGGAGAACATCAACGTCCTGGCCGTGGACATTGGCGGCGCCACGACCGATGTGTTCAGCGTCTTCTCCAAAGTCTACAATCGCACGGTCTCCGCTAACCTCGGGATGAGTTACTCGATCTGTAATGTGCTCACCGAAGCCGGCGTGGAGAACATTGCCCGCTGGATTCCCTTCCCCATTGAGCGTGCCGAATTGCGGAACCGGCTCCGCAACAAGATGATCCGGCCGACCACCATCCCCTATACCCTCGAAGACCTGCTCATCGAACAGGCCGTCTCCCGCGAGGCGCTGCGCCTGGCGCTTGAGCATCACAAAAACCTCGCGCGCGGCCTGACCGGCGTGCAGCAGGAACGCTCGGTGGGCGATCTGTTTGAGCAGAGCGCCGGCGGCGAGTCGCTGGTGAAGATGCTGGAACTGCACCTCATCATCGGGTCCGGCGGTGTGTTGAGCCATGCCCCGCGGCGCGAGCAGTCCGCACTCATGATGATGGATGCGTATCAGCCGGAGGGGGTGACCGAACTCGCGGTGGACAGCATCTTTATGATGCCCCAGCTTGGAGTGCTGTCCGTGCTTCTGCCCGAGGCGGCGCAGCAGGTGTTCGATCGCGATTGCCTCATCCGCCTGGGCACGGTGGTTTCGCCGGTCGCGGAGAGTGGTCGGTCCCTCAAGGAGGGCGAACTGCTCGCCACAGTGCGAGTGGATGGGCGCGGGATCGCCATGCCGCTCGGCTCGCTGCAGGTGCTGCCTCAGCAGGAAGACGAGTGGAAGGAGATCGAGATCATACCAGCCGGGCGCACGATCAACGTCGGCGCCGGCAAGGGACGTTCGCATTCGGTACGGGCACGGGGGGGCGTGGCCGGTCTCATCCTGGACGCGCGCGGGCGGCCCATGATCTTGCCGGATGATCCGGCCACGCGGGTGCGTAAGTTGCGGGAATGGCTCGCCGCGTTTGGTTTGCCGCACCCGGAGTGACGACGTGCCCGTAGGCCACGCGGAGAGGTCCGGACCCCTGCGCAGGACCGGCTCTCGCCCTGAGAGGGTCCGTGTTGGCTTCGTCTTCCCGGTGGTCTGTCTCGGTCCGCCCCGCCGCCTCCGACCGACTGGAGTCGAACGCCATGTCAGAAACCGTCACAGCGCCGGCGCTTTCCCCGGCTGTCGCCACCCGTGCCGCTCCACCGGTGGACCCGGACCGGCTCGATGTGCAGGGATGTATTCAGCTCTGGCGCCGGATCCACGAAGAGGGCGCGGCGCAGGTTGCGGGGGAGGAGTGGTTTCCGCGCCTCTGCCGGCGCCTTCTCGATCTGGGTGAAAATCTGCTCGCGCAAGATGTGGTCCAGGAAGGCCTCCTGCACCGAGCGTGGGACTCCCGATTGCGGCAACTCGCCGCACTCGCGCTCGCCCGCAGCGGCGCGACGGAGAAAGCACGTGCGATCCTCGAAGAACTCCGCGCCGAAGGGAGCGCCGATGACGAGACCCTCGGAATCCTGGCGCGCACCTGCAAAGATCTGGCGCTCGCCACGCGCGATCGAGCGCACCGCGACCGGCTTCTCCGTCAGGCCTGCGACCTGACCCTCGCCGCGTACCGGGAGACGCGCTCCGTCTATC
>SXGS01032500.1_pt1 | contig 36374 bp, 37 predicted proteins | sample 3174681 | NCBI WGS metagenome assembly SXGS01 (sample SAMN11356861, study PRJNA531348) | freshwater metagenome | isolation source: freshwater sample F1-80 | place: China: Fuxian Lake, Yuxi | collected 2017-12-25
AATACTAAAAAAATCAGAAGAGGTCGAGGTATTGGTTCGGGCAAAGGTAAAACCGGTGGTAGAGGTATAAAAGGGCAAAAAGCAAGACGTGGTGTTGCAATTAATGCTTTTGAAGGCGGCCAAACGCCTCTATACAGAAGATTACCAAAGAGAGGCTTTAAATCTTTTGCTCCCGATGTCACTGCAATAATTAATTTGTCACAATTGCAAGAATTTCACGATAAAAAAAGAATTGACCTTAATACTCCAATCAATTTAAAATTTTTATAAGATAAAAAAATATTAAATAGGAGTTATATTAAATTAAAGATATTAGGTGTTGGTGATTTAAAAAGTAAAGTTAATATAACTACAAATTATGTCTCTAAACAAGCTCAAGCTAAAATTGAAAAAGCTGGAGGCACATTAAATATCCTTAAAAGTTTTGTTTCTAAACAAAATATTAAAAGTATAGCAAAAAAACTTACTGAATCCCCTAATACTCCTAAAAAATAGAAATCATAATGTCGAACGAAAATTTTAGTCAAGGTGCTTTTACTAAAGCTAACGATCTAAAAAGTAGAATTTTTTTTACTATAGGAATTTTAATTGTTTATAGAATTGGAACTTTTGTTCCTTTAGCTGGTATAGATCCCCAAGCCTTAACTCAAGCAATGAGCGAGGTTCAAAAAGGTTTACTTGGAATGTTTAACGTTTTTTCTGGTGGAGCTGTTACTCGTATGGCAATTTTTGCTCTTGGGATTATGCCTTACATATCCTCTTCTATTATTATTCAACTTTTAACAGGTGTTTCTGATTACTTTAAAAATTTAAAACAACAAGGTGAAATAGGAAGAAAAAAAATTACTCAATTAACAAGATATGGAACTGTGCTTATTGCCTGTTTACAAGGTTACGGAATAGCCGTGGGTTTAGAAAATTCTGGTTCTCTAGTTTTAGATCCAGGCATGTCTTTTAGAATAACAACAACTATATCTTTAGTTGCTGGAACAACTTTTTTAATGTGGCTAGGTGAACAAATTACACTAAGAGGTGTTGGTAACGGAATTTCATTAATTATTTTCTCTGGTATTGTTGCTGAAATTCCTCGAGCTTTAGCTTCTACGTTTGAACTAGGTAGGACAGGCGCACTATCAGCTACATTGATTGTGTTAATTTTTATTTTAGTAATATTTACTATTCTTTTTATAGTTTTCTTTGAAAGAGCTATGCGTAAAATTTTAATTAACTATCCAAAAAGACAAATGGGAAATAAAGTTTATGGCGGAGAGTCTTCTCACTTGCCACTGAAAATAAATACTGCAGGAGTAATACCTGCAATATTTGCTTCGGCATTATTGCTTTTACCAGTAACATTAACTAATTTTGGGTTTTCTAATTCAGATACTTTTTTAAATATTTCGTCTATGTTTACACAAGGACAACCGCTCTACATGCTATTATATGCTTCAGGAATTATTTTCTTTGCTTTTTTTTATACTTCAATTGTTTTTAATCCAAAAGAAACTGCTGAAAATTTAAGAAAATATGGTGGATACATTCCTGGCATTAGACCAGGTGAAAGATCTGCAGAATATATTGAGTTTATTTTAAATAGATTAACAACAATTGGTGCATTGTATTTAACATTTGTATGTTTACTTCCCGAATTTTTAATTTCAAAATATCCAATACCATTTTATCTTGGCGGCACATCAATCTTAATAGTTGTCGTGGTGGCCATGGATACTGTAACTCAAGTTCAAACTAGATTGATGAGTTCTCAATACGAATCATTAATAAAAAAAACAAAGTTTGGTAAATAAAAAAATATTCGATGAATATTATTATTTTTGGACCTCCAGGAGCAGGTAAGGGTACTCAATCTGATTTTATTGTAAAAAATTTCAATCTTTATAAATTATCAACTGGCGATTTATTAAGAAATGAAATAAAAAAAAAAACTACGTTAGGTTTAAAAATTACTTCAATCGTAAATTCGGGCGCTCTAGTTTCAGATGAGATTATTAATAAATTAATAGAGAATATTATTTTAAATAAAAAATATCACAATAGAATTATATTTGATGGCTATCCTAGAAACTTATTTCAGGCTAAAAATTTAAATAAACTTCTTTTAAAATATAATCAAAAAATTAATATTGTCATAAAATTAAAAGTTTCTTTAGACGTAATAAAAAAAAGAATTGCCGGTAGGCTTATTTGTTCTAAATGTTCAAAAACATTTAATGAATTTTTTAATCCTCCACCTAAAAACCTTACTTGCTGCAAAGGTAATTTTTTACAAAAAAGAGATGATGATAACGTAAATGTTGCTGTAAAAAGATACGAAACTTATGAAGATACAACTAAGCCAATTTTAAAATTCTATAAAGAAATGAATCTTGTAAAAGACCTCAATGGAGAAACTGATATTGAAAGCATTCAGAGCAAAATTAATGATTATTTGACCGTTATAGAGGGTTGACTTTATGAAATAACCCCATATAAATGAATTTTTTAAAATTCTATCAATAAACTATGGCCCGAATAGCCGGAATTAATATTCCTCCAAATAAAATTGTAAGCATAGCTTTAACTTATATTCATGGCATTGGTTTACACTCTTCTAAAAAAATTTGTGAAAAATTAAATATACCCGAGGATGTCAGAGTCAATAATTTAACTGAAGATCAGGTCGTTAAGATTGCTGAATACATTAATAAAAATCATAAAGTAGAAGGAGACTTAAGAAGAGAAGTATCTTTAAATATCAAGAGATTAATAGACTTAGTTACTTATAGAGGAACGAGACATAAGAAAAAATTACCAGTTAGAGGACAAAGAACTCACAGCAATGCACGTACGAGAAAAGGTAAGGCTATAGCAATAGCCGGAAAAAAACTTACTCCACAGAAGTAAAATATAATTTATGAATAAAAAAATTGAAAATACAAAAGAGGCCAATAACGAAAAAATTGAACCTTTAAAAACAAGTAAAACTGAAAAAATTTCTAATTATAAAAAAAAGAAAAAAGTTAAAAGAAATATAACCTCAGGAATAGCTTATGTGTATTCATCTTTTAATAATACTATTATTTCAATAGCGGATGAAAGTGGAAACGTTATAGCTTCGTCTTCTGCGGGCGCAAAAGGTTTTAAGGGATCAAGAAAATCTACTCCTTATGCTGCTCAGGTCGCTGCTGATGATGCTGGAGGAAAAGCATATGATCAAGGTTTAAGAACATTAGCTGTTGAAGTAAAAGGCCCAGGTTCTGGAAGAGAAACTGCATTAAGAGCATTTCAATCAAAAGGTTTTAAAATCACGTCAATCAAGGATACAACACCTATGCCACATAATGGTACAAGGCCACCAAAAAGAAGGAGAGTATAATGGAAATATCAAATAATATTATAGATAAAAATTGGAAAGCTCTAATTAAACCCGATAAATTAAAGATTACCAATAATAATAATAAATCGTTTGCAACTGTAGTTGCAGAACCTTTAGAAAAAGGTTTTGGTCAAACTTTAGGTAATGCTATAAGAAGAATTTTGCTTTCTTCCATACAAGGTGCAGCAGTAACAGCTATACAAATTGATGGTGTATTGCATGAATTTTCTTCTATAAAAGGTGTTAGAGAAGATGTTACAGATATAGTTCTAAATGTAAAAAGTTTAGCGATTAAATCTTCAGTAAACTCTCCAAAAAAAATTATATTAGATGCAAAAGGTCCAAAAGAAGTTAAAGCAAAAGATATAGTGCTTTCTTCAGAAATAGAAATATTAAATCCCGAGCAAGTAATTTGTAATTTAGATGAAAAAACCAACTTTCATATGGAATTAATTGTAAATACTGGAAAGGGATATGTTCCTTCTACTAAAAACAAAGGTGAAGATAGCCCACTTGGACTAATAGCTGTAGATTCACTATTTAGTCCAGTTAAAAAAGTCTCATATACTGTTGAAAATACAAGAGCTGGTAGTGCTTTGGATTACGATAAATTAATTTTGAATGTTGAAACAAATGGAACAATAAATGCTGAAGACGCAGTTGCCTATGCAGCTAGAATTTTCCAAGACCAATTAGCAATGTTTGTCAATTTTGATGACCCGAAAGAGTTCATTAAAGAAATAAAATCAACAGAACCTGAATATAACAAAAACTTATTAAAAAGAGTTGAAGAATTAGAGCTTTCAGTTAGATCAATGAATTGTTTAAAAAATGACAATATAATTTATATTGGAGATTTAGTTCAAAAAACTGAACCAGAAATGCTTAGAACACCTAACTTTGGTAGAAAATCTTTAAATGAAATCAAAGAAATTTTAAGTACAATGTCATTATATTTAGGAATGGAAATACCTAATTGGCCGCCAGATAATATTGTTGAAATGTCAAAAAAATTGGAAGAAAACAATTATTAAATAATGAGACACGGTCAAGGTTATAGAAAGTTAAATAGAACATCAGAGCATAGAAAAGCTTTGTTTAAAAACATGCTTAATTCTTTAATTAAGTATGAACAAATAACAACAACGTTACCAAAAGCAAAAGAACTTAAACCATTAATAGACAAAGTAATTACCATTGGAAAAAAAAACAACCTAAGTAATAAAAAAAGACTTTTTTCTAAATTACAAGACAGAAGTTCTGTTGTTAAAGTTTTTGAAGTTTTATCTTCGAGATATCAGAAAAGACAAGGCGGTTATTGCAGAGTATTAAAAGCGGGATTTAGATATGGAGATGATGCTCCTATGGCAATTATTGAACTTGTAGATAGAGATGTGGAAGCTAAAAAAGTTGACAAGCCTAAAAAGATTGAAGCAAAAGAAAAAGAATCTACTCCAGTTGCAGCAACTAAGTAATTTAGTTTAAAATATCTTTCTTATGATCAAAAGGTTTGAAGTAGAAAAGGACTTCCATAATGCTCGTTTTGATCGTTGGTTTAAACACAAAGTTTTAGATATACCTCAAGGTTTAATTGAGAAAATAATAAGAAAAAATCAGGTTAAAATTAATGGTAAGAAAACTAAAAGTTCTTATCGCGTCCAAGAAACCGATGTTATTGAAGTTTTCAATATTGATAAAATTAAACAAACAGAAAAAAATATAATTACTCAATACATACCTTCAAATAAGGAAAGAGATAAGTATGATGATTACGTTATAGAAGATAATGAAAATTTTATTGTTATTAATAAACCTTCAGGAATTCCAGTTCAATCTGGCACAAAATCTTTTATAAATGTTGTAGATACTCTTCGAGAAACAAAATATTTTGAGAATACAAAACCATTTATTGTTCATCGTCTTGATAAAGAAACTTCTGGGATTTTAATTGTTGCAAAAAATAGAGAGTACGCACAATTATTCACTTCATTATTTAGAATAAGAAAAATTCACAAAACTTATTTAGCTGTTGTATATGGGGAGGTTTCTAGTGAAATTAAACTTCTTGAAGATGATCTTATTTTATATGAAAATGATAGAAAGATTATTCAAAAAGCCACTTCTTATCTTAAAATTTTAAAAAGTAATTATCAATATTCTTTACTTGAATTAAGACCTATAACTGGGCGTAAACATCAGCTTAGAAAACAATTATATAATATTGGAAATTCAATAATCGGTGATGATAAATATTATGTTAAAAAAAGCAAAGATTTTGTTAAAAGTAAAAGCTTAATGCTTCACGCATATGAAATTAAATTTATGATTAATAACGTAAAATATAATTTTAAAGCAGATTTTAATGAAGATTTTAAAAATTTTATAATTAAAAAAGATTTAAATATTTTTTAAATTTTTTAAAAAAATCCTTTTTAAATTTTCTTCAACATTTTTAACATTACTGTTAATTTCATTTTTAATAGAAGTAACTTTTGTATTATCTAGTCCACACGGAATTATTTTCTTATATGGCTTTAATGAGTTATTTATATTTATTGAACATCCGTGATATGCAATCCATTGAGTTACACGTATACCAATAGCTGCAATTTTTTTTTCCTTTACCCAAATACCTATATTTTCTTTATCATTATAACTATTTATTTTATAAATTTTTAAAAATTCAATAATACTTTTTTCAATAATCTTAACTAAATTTTTTATATCTCTTTTTCTTTTATTTAAATTTATAACAAAATAAACAATTTTTTGTCCTGGATTGTGAAGCGTTAGCTTGCCGCCCCTGTTTGTTCTAATGATTCTAATTTTTTTGTCTAATATTTCATTTTCTTTAAACCTGATGCCTCCAGTATAAGTCAGCGGATGTTCTAAAATCCATAATAAATCTTTAGATTTACCTTTTTTTATTAAATTAACTCTCTTAATGAGTTGCTCAAATGCTGATTTATACGGAACTAGTTTTTTACTTATCCTAACTTCTAAGGTCATATTAATTTGAATTTTATCATTAGATCAACTAATAATCACACAAATAATGTAAAAGGAATTTTATGAGTCTTATAAAATCGATAGGTAATAAAAAAGTAAATTTCGATTTTAATAAAAATTTTATAAATACTTTTAGTGAAAAAATCAATAGTAGCGATCTTCAATTTATCAATCAAACACTCAAAGATTTGCACCCTTCGGACGTAGCTAATTTAATTGAAAATTTACCTTACGAAACTCGATCTAAACTTATTGAAATAGAATCTTTTGATATTGCACCTGAAATTTTTATTGAATTAAATGAGTCTATTCAGAGTGAAGTTTTACAATTGTTATCAATTAATTCTATTGCCAATATCATAAGAAGATTAGTATCTGATGATGCTGTTGCAATTTTAGAAAATTTAGAAACAGAAAAAAAAAATTTAATTTTAGATAAATTACCACCTAAAGATCGATTTTTATTAGAAGAGGGTCTTAGTTATCCAGAGGATTCTGCTGCACGTATTATGCAAAGAGAATTTACAGCTATCCCAAGTGATTGGACGGTCGGACAAACAATAGATTATTTAAGAGAAAGCAAGGATTTGCCTCAAGAGTTTTTAGAAATATTTATAGTTGATAATGATTTTAAACCTATAGGCATAGTTCCTTCTTCTCGAGTTTTAAGAACGTCAAGAGATTTAAAAATGAATTTAATAATGAGAGAAATGCCTGTTCTTATTTCTGTTAATATGGATAAAGAAGAAGTTGGTCACACTTTTGAAAATTACAATTTAGTTTCTGCAGGAGTTGTTAATAAAAATAATAAATTAGTAGGTATAATAACTGCTGATGATGTCGTTACAGTAGTGCAAGAGGAGGCAGAAGAAGACGTGTTAAGATTAGCCGGAGTAGGTGATGAAGAAATTACCGACACAGTATTTGTTAAAACAAAAAGAAGATTTAATTGGTTATTAATTAATCTTGCAACCGCATTACTTGCTTCTTGGGTCATTAGTATCTTTGGAGCAGAAATTGAAAAAGTTGTTGCTTTAGCTTTCTTGATGCCAATAGTTGCATCGATGGGTGGCAATGCTGGCATGCAAACACTCGCAGTAACTATTAGAGCTATTGCTACAAAAGAATTATCAAGTAGTAATTTAAATCAAATTATTGGTAAGGAATTTTCTATAGGTGTACTTAACGGAATAATTTTTGCAATTATTACAGCTATAGTCGTTCAGTTATGGTTTAAACAGATAGATCTTTCAATCATTATAGCTATTTCAATGGTTTTAAATATGATTGTTGCGGGCCTCTTTGGAATTTTAATACCTATAACTTTAAAAAAAATGAAAATAGACCCGGCTTTAGCTTCTAGTGTTTTTGTGACAACAGTTACAGATGTAATTGGCTTTCTTTCATTTTTAGGAATTGGATCTTTAGTTTTTTTATAAATTATCAATTAGTCTCACTTCGCCTAAATGATATGCAACAAAAATATTGAATTTTGATCTTGAATTTCTGCATATCCTTTTTTTATTTAAATTTATAGATTCAATATAATCAACTCTATTTGCACCTAATTTAGTTAACTTATTAAATATATCTGAACGTTTATTATGTAAGATTTGATTATGAATTAATTTTTTATTATTTTTGATAAACTTATAAATATTTCCTGCAGTTTTAAACTGATTGTTGCTAAGTTTTGAATTTCTTGAAGATAGAGCAGTACCGTTTTTGTCTCTTATGGTAGTACAAGGAATTACTTTAGTTCTAATTTTATTTTTAACTATGTGTGAATTAATTAATGCTAATTGTTGAAAATCTTTCATTCCTAGAAAAATAAATTTAGGTTTAATAATATCTAAAAATCTATTAACAACATTAATAACGCCATTAAAGTGAAAAAATCTAAATTTGCCACAAAGGATTTTAGCAAAATTACTTAAAAAGATCCTTGTTTTTGGTTTGAATGAATAAATGTCTTTATCACTTGGAATATATAGATATTTGACTCTTATATTTCTTAAAATTTTAATATCTTTTTTTAATTCTCTTGGATAATTTTTAAAATCCTTCCTTGAATTAAATTGTTTTGGATTTATGTATATTGAAACCAACACTTCCTTAGTTTTTTTTTTAGCTTTATTTATTAAGCTTATATGTCCTTTGTGTAGGGCTCCCATAGTTGGAACGAATGCTATTTTTTTAAGATTTCCAATCTCATAAATTAAACTTTTTTTATCTCTAAATATTTTCATTTGTAATAATTGAAATTTAAAAGTAAAAGAAACTTATGTTAAGACAGGCAATAATACCATTAGCAGGACTAGGAACTAGACTTTTACCTCTTTCCAGCGTTATACCTAAAGAATTACTCCCTATAAATGGAAAAACTAATTTAGAATATATATTAGATGAATGCATTGAAGCTGGCATTAAAGAATTTATTTTTATCATATCAAAAAAAAAAGAAAGTATTAAAAAATACTTTTTTAATGATCAATTTTATAAATCTATTTTAGCTAAAAAAAAAGACAAAAAAATTAGAAAGCATTTTTTAAAATTGAAGAGATATCAAAAAATGATAAAATTTGTTTACCAAAACAAACCTAAAGGAACTGGTGATGCAGTTTTAAAATGCCAAAAACTTATTAAAGGTTCACATTTTTTAATGTTATTTCCAGATGATCTAATCATCAATAGAAATTGCTCAAGGGAAATGATTTTACTCCACAAAAAAACAAAAGGCTCTGTAATTGCAACTAAAGCAATAGATAAAAAAACCTCATCTAGATGGGGAATACTTTCATTAAAAAATAAAAAAAAAAATTATTTTCAAATTAACGATGTTGTAGAAAAGCCAAATACAAAGCAGGCTCCGTCAAATTATGCCATTATTGGAAGATATATTTTGCCTAAAATTATTATGAAAAAACTAAAACAATTAAAACCTGGTCAAGGTGGTGAAATACATATTACAGATGCCATTAGACAATTAATAAATGACGGTGAAAAATTTTATGGAAATATATTTACAGGTAAATATTTAGATTGCGGCACATTAAGTGGATATATAAATTCATCAATAGAAATCTCAAAGGTAAGTAAAAAATGAAAATTTGTATGATAGGCACAGGATACGTTGGTCTTGTAAGTGGAACATGCTTTGCTGACATAGGACATACCGTTTATTGTGTAGATAACGATAAAGCAAAGATAGAAAAATTAAATTATGGAGAATCTCCTATTTATGAACCTGGTTTAGAGGAACTTATTAAAGAAAATTCTCAAGCAAAAAGGTTATTTTTTACCTCAAGCCTTTCAGAGGGTGTAAATAAATCCGACATTATTTTTATATGTGTTGGTACTCCTACAAAAAAAAATTCTATGTCAATTGATTTAAGCTATGTTTTCAAAGCTGCAAAAGACATAGCTAAATTATCAAAAAAAAAGAAAATTATAGTTACAAAATCCACTACGCCAGTTGGTACAGGTGATTTGTTAGAAAAAATATTTAAAAATAAAAAAAAATTTACAGTTATTTCAAATCCAGAATTTTTAAGAGAAGGTGAAGCCATAAGAGATTTTCGTTTTCCAGATAGAATAATTATTGGTTCAAATTCTTCTCATTCATTTGACATAATGAGAAATCTTTATTTACCATTGATAAATAAAGGTGCTAATTTTTTTACAACAAGTAGACGAGGGGCAGAATTAATTAAGTACGCATCTAATGCTTTTTTAGCTACTAAAATTACTTTTATTAATGAAATTGCTAATCTTTGTGAAAAAATAGGAGTTAATGTTGAAGATATTTCTTTAGGTATGGGTTTAGACGTTAGAATAGGTAGTCGTTTTTTAAGAGCAGGTCCTGCTTATGGTGGATCATGCTTTCCAAAAGACACAAAAGGACTCGTATCAATGGGCGATAAGGAAAAAATTAATTTAACAGTTGTTAAATCTGTAATTAAATCAAATCAAAGCAGAAAATCTTTACTACTTAGAAGAATAGATAAAATTTTTGGAAAAAATATCAAAAATAAAAAAATTGTTTTTTTAGGTGTAACGTTCAAGCCAAATACAGATGATATGCGTGAGGCAGTAAGTTTATACATGATACCTCATCTTCATAAAAAAAAAGCTATAATCTCTTATTACGATCCAACAGGGGAAAAAAAAGAATTTTTTCGGCTTAAAAATTGTAATTTTTATTCAGATATTCAAGAAGTATGTAAGAATGCGGATCTTATTATTTTACATACTGAGTGGGATGAATTTAAATCTCTCGATTTTAATAAGTTATTAAAACAAAAAAAATTTTCTCTTTATGATTTAAGAAATCTTTACACCGTTGAACAGATGAAAAAAAAGAAGATTAAATATTTTTCTATTGGTAGACCAAACGTTAATTAACTTCAAAAATAGCTTCAATTTCAACAGCAGCACCTAAAGGCAAAGAATTTGCACTTAAAGCTGCTCTAGCATGTTTTCCGTTATCTCCAAAAATATTTGCTATAAGCTCTGAAGCTCCATTAATTACTTTAGGTTGATCAATAAAGTCGTCTTTCGAATTAACAAATCCTGTGAGTTTAATGCAATGTTTTACTTTATTTAAATCACCATCACAAGCTGCTTTGATTTGTGAAAGTATGTTTATAGCACAAGCTTTAGCAGCTTCTTGACCCTGTTCTAGAGTTAAATCAGATCCAACTTTCCCTTTGATTAATTGACCATCTCTTTTAAAAGACACTTGACCAGATATAAAAACAAGTTTCCCAGTTTTTTTATATGCAACATAAGCACCAACAGGAGAGGGAGCTTTCGGTAAATCTATATTTAATTTTTTAAGATTTTCTTCAGGAGACACTTATTTTTTCATTTTTTCTTTAATCCAGTCGGTTAATTTGGATTCCGTATTTAATTTACCTGCACCTTTTTTTATTGTTTCAAGAATTTTATTATCTTTTTTTTCATTTTTAGCTTTAGGTTCTTTTTCAGCACTATATGAAGAACCTATAAAAGCTAAAGATATCATAATTATATGAAATATTTTGATCATTTTTTTCCTTTTTTTCTTTTATTTTTATCATATTCTTTTCTTTTTTCTATTAATATAAGTGCTTCTTCCATGGTAATTTCAGCAGGATCTTTTTCTTCAGGAATTGTCGAATTTAATGATTTGTATTTTATATATGGACCAAACTGACCTTTCATAATTCTAACAGGCTTTTTATCCTCTGGATGTTCACCCAAATCTTTTATAATTGAGGAAGATATTCTACCAGGTTTTGCTTCGGCTATTAATGTTATGGCTCTGTTTAATCCAATTGAAAAAATTTCTTCAAAATTTTCTATTCTTGCTGATTTATTTTCACATTTTAAATAAGGACCAAATCGTCCCGAGTTTAAAATAATATCTTGACCTGTTTCTGGATTTTGTCCAAGTATTTTTGGTAGTGAACATAAAAATTGAGCTTTAGATAAGTCAATACTATCAATTTCAATCCCTTTTGGAATTGATATATTTTTAAAATTATTATTTTTTTCAATTTTTTTTTTTTTTCGCTTCTTTAAAATTTTTTCTTCTACAGCTTCGATTTCTTTCTCATGCTGCAAGTAGGGACCAAATCTTCCATTTTTTAAATATATATCTTTACCTAAATTATTAGGTCCAATTAATTTTGGCTCAGTAAGATTAAATTGAGCAGCAGTCTTTGTTTTAGATAAAGATCTGGTAAATTTACATTCTGGATAGTTTGAGCAACCAATAAACGCACCGCCTCTAAAGCTGTTTTTTAGACTTAATTCACCATTGCTGCAAAGTTTGCATTTTCGATCAATTATATCTTGATCGTTTTTTTCAAATATTAAATTACCGAGACTTTCATTTAATAAATCTAAAACTTCACGTGTTCTTTTTTCTTTAACTAAATTAACGTTAGCATTAAAATCTTTCCAGAAATTTTCTAAAACTCTAATCCATTTAATTGACCCATTTGTAATTTCATCTAATTGATTTTCCAAATCAGCAGTAAAATTATAATCAACATATTTTGTAAATAATTTTTCTAAAAAAGCAGATATAAGTTTTCCTCTGTCGGTTGGGTGAAATCTTTTATTTATTTGTTCAACATAATTTCTCGTAGACAAAACAGAAATAATACTTGCGTAAGTTGATGGCCTCCCAATCCCAAGTTCTTCCATTTTTTTTACCAAACTTGCTTCTGAATATCTGGGAAGTGGATCTGTATAGTGTTGTTCGCTATTTAATTTTAGAATATTAAAATCATCACTAATTTTGCATTCAGGTAGAATATTTTTCGCATCCTCATCAGTTTCAGGAGCTTCATAAACTTTTAAAAAACCATCAAATTTAACAACAGATCCATTAGCTCTAAAATTAATTTTTTCATCTTCTGAAGAAAAAACAATACTATTCCTATAAAATTCAGCTGGATTCATTTGTGAAGAAAGAGCTCTGCTCCAAACTAGATCATAAAGTTTAAATTGATCTGCATTTAAATATTTTTTTATATCATCAGGTTTTCTTGAAATATCCGTTGGTCTAATTGCTTCATGTGCCTCTTGAGCATTCTTAGCTTTTTTCCCTTCATATGAGTTAGCAATATCTGGTAGATAATGTTTTCCGTAATCTTTCTTTATTAAATTTCTAAAATCTTCAATTGCTTCTTTTGATAACTGAGTTCCATCTGTTCTCATATAAGTAATTAAACCTGTACTCTCACCATCAAATTCAACTCCCTGATAAAGTCTTTGAGCTATTTGCATTGTTCTTGATGCGCCAAAACCAAATTTTCCAGATGCTGTTTGTTGGAGTGTTGATGTAGTAAATGGAGCTAAGGGGTTTCTTTTATGAACTTTAGAATTAATATCTTTAATTTTAAATTTGGATTTATTAATAACATTTAGAGCTATATCTATTTCAACTTTATTTTTAAAAGTAAAGCGTTCAACCTTTTCACCATTAAATAAACTTAATTTTGAAAAAATATTTTTTTTATCAACATTGGTGAAGTCAGATGTTAGAGTCCAATATTCTTCGGGTTTAAATAATTCAATTTCGTGTTCTCTTTCTGTAATTAATTTTAAAGCTACAGACTGAACTCTCCCAGCCGATTTACAGCCTGGAAGTTTAGTCCATAAAATGGGTGATATATTAAATCCAACAAGATAGTCTAAAGCTCTTCTTGTTAAGTATGCTTCAACTAAAGGTAATTCTATCTGTCGAGGTTTTTTTATAGCTTCTAAAATGGCATTTTTAGTAATTTCATTAAAGACTACTCTCTCTAATGTTTTATCTTTTAAAGCTTTGGTAGAATTTAAATATTCTTTAACATGCCATGCAATAGCTTCACCTTCACGATCTGGGTCAGTTGCTAATATTATTTTATCAGAATCTTGAACAGCATCTGTTATTTCTTTTAAATATTTTTTTGAGAAAGAATCTATTTCCCATAACATTTCAAAATTTTTTTCAGGATTTACAGAGCCATTTTTAGAAGGTAAATCTCTTATATGTCCATAACTTGCTAAAACTAAATAATCTTTTCCAAGATATTTGTTAATTGTTTTCGCTTTTGCAGGACTTTCAACAATAACTAAATTCATTCACGTATCTACTTGCAAATCTCCATACATTTGTCAAATATTAGAATAATTTTATGACAAAAAGTCTTTTAAAGAGTGATTTTATTTTCTTTTTTATTTTTAAGACGAATTATATTCTCTCTATGGGTATAAATTACAATAACAAGAATTATAAAAAAAAATAAGCTTTCAAAAGAATTTTTTAAGTAAATCGAATATAAAAAAATTAATCCTGTAGACATTAAAGAAGAAACTGAAGAATATTTTGTTAGATATAAAATTAAAATCCAAGAAATTATAAAAATTATTCCAAATTTAATTGATAGATAAAAAAGAATACCTAAAAATACTGCTATTCCTTTACCGCCTTTAAATTTTAACCAAACTGGAAATATATGGGCAAGAAAACATATTAAAGCAGATAAATAAATATAATCAGGGAAATAAATAAAAGTTATAGTTAGTGCAATATATCCCTTTAATCCATCTAAAAATAAAGTAAGTACACCTAAAGATTTTTTACCAGTCCTAAGAACATTAGTGGCGCCTATATTACCTGATCCTATTTTTCTAAGATCTTCATTTAAAAAAAATTTTATTAAGACATAACCAAAAGGTATAGATCCTAAAAGATAAGAGTAAATTGAAGTATATAAAATTTCTATATTCACTATAATTTAAATATTAGATCACCATTTAAAAAAGTCATAATAACTTTTCCTTGAAGCTTTCTTCCTTCAATAGCTGTATTTTTTGATTTAGATTTTAAATTATCGCCATTAACTACCCATGGTTTATTTAAATCAAAGACGCAAATGTCTCCATCTGCTCCTTTTTTTAATGTACCTTTATTTATTTTTAAAATTTTAGCTGGATTTATAGTTAAAGTTTCAATTATCTTCATAAGACTAAGAGACTCGTTGTGATGCATCTCTAAAGCTAGCGGAAGAAGAGTTTCTATTCCTATTGCTCCAGTTGAGGCTTGAGCAAACGGAAGCCGTTTTGCTTCCTCATCTTCAGGCGTATGATCAGATACAATCACATCAATCAGACCTGATTTTACACCCTGGACTAACGCTACTCTATCATCTTCAAGTCTAAGGGGAGGAGAAAGTTTTAGAAAAGTTTTAAAATCTCCTATGTCATTTTCATTTAGTGAAAGATTATTAATAGACACACCCACACTGAATTTTAATCCTTTTTCTTTATTTTTTTTAATAACCTCTAAAGATTCTTTCGAGCTGATTTGATTGATATGATATCTGCAAGGAAATTCACTTAACAAAGATAAATCTCTCTCTATGATGATTTTTTCAGCTATATAAGATATTCCCTCAAGACCTAATCGTGTTGAAACCTCGCCTTCATTAATACAACCATCTTTTGAAAGTTCGTAGTCTTCTGCATGTTGCATAATTAAAACGCCTAAATCTGAAGCATAGTCCATTATTCTTGCCATAGTTTTAGTATTTTGAATTGTTTTAATTACATCGCAAAAACCGATAATTCCTTTTGCTGAAAGCAGACCAAACTCAGACATTTCTTTTCCGCCTATTTCTCTAGTTAAAGTGGCACAGGGGAATAAATTGATTGAGGCTTTATCTCTACCTCTTCTAATTATAAAGTCGACCATTGAAACGTTGTCAATAAATGGTTTAGTGTTTGGCATGGTAACAACTGATGTTACACCGCCAGCTAAAGCTGCCTGGCTTAATGTCCTAAAATTTTCTTTATATTCAAAACCAGGTTCTCCAACAAATGCCTTCATGTCAACGATGCCTGGAATTACAATATGATTTTTTACGTCTATAATTTCTACCGAAGAAGAAGCATCGGATTTTTTTACAGTTTTTCCTATTGCTTTAATTTTTCCCTTATCATCAATTATAATTGATCCATTTTCATCCATTTTTTGTGAGGGATCGATAATGTGAGCGTTAATTAATATTTTTTCATTCATTTATTTACAATAAATTTTTAAACATGCCATTCTCACCGCAACACCTAACTCAACTTGTTCTTTGACAAGACTTACATTGATGTCATCAGCTAGTTTTGTATCTATTTCAACACCTCTATTCATTGGTCCAGGATGCATTATTAAGGCATCTTTACTTGCGAATTTTAATTTTTCTGGAGTTAGCCCAAAGAATTCATAATATTCTCTTTTGGATGGCAGAAAAGAACCTTGCATTCTTTCATTCTGCAATCTTAACATCATTACAATGTCGCATTTATCTAAACCTTTTTTCATATCAGTAAAACTTTTAACACCTAGTCGTTCAATTGATCTTGGCATTAGTGTTTTTGGTCCAATGACATTTACTTCTGCACCTAGCATGTTCATTAAATAAATATTTGACCTTGCTACGCGCGAGTGAAGAATGTCGCCACAAATAGCAATCTTCAATCCTTCAATTTTACCTTTTCGATTAATAATTGTTAGAGCATCTAATAGTGCTTGTGTTGGGTGTTCTCTTCTACCGTCCCCGGCATTAATTACAGCACAATTAACTTTCTGAGAAAGTAAATTAGGTGCACCTGAGTCATGATGTCTAATAACAATGATATCTGGGTGCATTGCATTTAAAGTCATTGCTGTGTCCATTAAAGTTTCACCTTTTTTAAGAGCTGAGTTATCGATATTCATTGTCATAACATCAGCACCAAGTCTTTTTCCGGCTAAATCAAAAGAACTTTGAGTTCTCGTTGAAGGCTCGAAGAATAAATTAATTTGTGTTTTTCCTCTTAAAATATCTAGCTTTTTTGAAAGACTTCTATTTAAGGATATGTAGGTTTTAGCTTCTTCAAGAATTATTTTAGCGTCTTGAATGGATAAATTTTGAATACCTAAGAGATGTCTTGGAGTGCTTTTAATAGCCGAAGTCTTTTTTTGAACTGCCATTAAAATCAACTCTATAGGCCTTTTGTATGAGGAGATCAAGCATTTTTTCTGCTTAAATAATTCAAAGCTCCTTGAAGAATAAAAGCAGCAGAATTTTCATCCAATTTGCTTATTTTTTTAGTCGTATTAACATTTAAATCATTGGATAAATTAAATGCACCTCTACTTGAAAGTCTCTCATCCCACAAAGTGATAGGTATCGTAATATTTTTTGATAGATTAATAGCAAGATCTTTTGCGGATTGAGAAGAATGACTGGTCGATCCATCTAGGTTAATAGGATTTCCTACAATGATACCTTTAATATTATTTTCTTTAATAATTTTATTTATTTCATTTAAGAATTCTGAAAAATTATTTTTAATCAAAGTTGTATAAGGAGTAGCTATAATTTTATTTTCATCGCATATTGCTATACCCAATCTTTTCTTACCAGGATCTATCCCTAATAATCTTGATTTTTTGTCTATTTTTTTTTCAAATTCTTCAATATCGAGCATGATTGTGTTATAAATTATGATAAAAGTTTCCTAAAATAAACATAGATCACAAATGTCCATAGATAAAGATAAAATTAAACACACAAGCAAACTAGCCAGAATATCATTAGATGAGAAGAAGGCAGATAACCTTTCAAAGGATTTATCTAATATTTTTAATTTTATTGAAAAATTAAATAAAATTAACACTAACAATTTAAAACCCTTAACCTCAATCCTTGATCATTCTTTAAGAATGAGAAAAGACAATGTAAATGATGGAAATATTCGAGATAAAATTTTGGAAAACGCACCAAATAAAAATGAAAATTTTTTTATTGTGCCTAAGGTTATTGAGTAAATGTTTGACTTAACCAAAAATAGTTTAATCGAAAGCATTGACTTAATCCGAAAAAAAGAAATAAAATCTGAAGAGCTAACTCTAGCTTATATAAATAATATAAAAAAAGGAAAAAAACTTAATTCATATATTACTGAATGTTTTGATTTAGCCACAACAAAAGCAAAAAATTTCGATCAAAAACCAAATTATGATTGTTTGTTACCCGGCATACCTCTTGCTGTTAAAGATTTATTTTGCACAAGTGGCGTGAAAACCACCGCTGCTAGTAAAATGTTATCAAACTTTATTCCCAGCTATGAATCGACAGTTACAAATAATTTATGGAAGGAAGGAGCTTTTCTTTTAGGTAAATTAAATTGTGATGAATATGCTATGGGTTCTTCTAATGAGACTAGCTTTTTTGGGAATGTTATGAACCCCATTAAAGAAAATACAGTTCCTGGAGGTTCATCTGGAGGTTCAGCTAGTGCACTTGCTGCAGATCTTACTCCTGCAACTATTGGAACTGATACCGGAGGTTCTATAAGGCAACCAGCATCTTTTACAGGCACCGTAGGTTTGAAACCTACTTATGGTCTTTGTTCAAGATGGGGGATAGTAGCTTTTGCTTCATCCTTAGATCAAGCAGGTCCAATGACAAAGACGGTCTCTGATTGTGCTTTAATGTTAGAAGCTATGGTCGGTTTTGATCCTAAAGATTCAACTTCTATCGATAAAAAAAAAGAAAATTACTCAAAAAATTTATCAAAAAAAGTAAAAGGCTTAAAAATAGGAATCCCAAAGGAATACAGAGTTATTGGTATGCCTAACGAAATAGAAGAACTTTGGGAAAAAGGTAAAAAAATTTTAAAAGAAGAAGGTGCCCAGATAATTGATATCTCATTGCCTTATACTGAATACGCTCTTCCCACATACTATATTGTAGCGCCAGCAGAAGCTTCCTCTAATTTAGCTCGTTATGATGGCGTTAGGTATGGCTACAGATCTTCAAAGGGTAAAAATTTAATTGAAATGTATGAGCATACTAGATCTGAAGGTTTTGGCGATGAAGTTAAAAGAAGGATACTTATAGGAACTTATGTTCTTTCATCAGGTTATTATGATGCATACTATTTAAAAGCACAAAAAGTAAGACAATTAATAAAAAATGATTTTGATAAGGCTTTTAATCAAGTGGATGCAATATTAACACCATCTACTCCAAGTGCTGCTTTTAAAATTGGTGAAAAAAAAGACGATCCTATTTCTATGTATTTAAATGATATTTTTACCGTACCTATTAATTTAGCTGGTATACCCGCAATGTCTGTACCTGCAGGTCATGACAAAAATAATTTGCCTTTAGGTCTACAGTTAATAGGCAAACCACTTGGTGAACAAACTATATTAAATTTAGCTTATGCAATTGAGAGCAAAGTTAACATTAAACAAAACATTTCTAAATGGTGGGAAAAATAAATAATGAGTAAAGATAATTCAAAATATTTGATAGAAGGTAAAACTGCAAAATGGGAAGTAGTTATTGGACTTGAAGTTCATGCACAAGTATCCTCAAATTCAAAATTATTTTCAGGTTCCTCGACTAAATTTGGTGCTGAACCAAATACACAAGTAAGTTTAATAGATTCTGCTTTTCCAGGTATGTTACCAGTTATTAATGAATTTTGTATTCACCAAGCAATAAAAACAGGTTTAGGATTAAATGCTAAAATTAATTCTTACTCTGTTTTTGATAGAAAAAACTATTTTTATGCAGATCTACCTCAAGGTTATCAAATATCTCAATATAAAAATCCAATTGTGGGAGAAGGTGAGGTCAATCTTGATTTATTATTTGGTAGCAAAAAAATTGGTATCGAAAGACTTCATCTAGAACAAGACGCAGGAAAAAGTATTCATGATTTAGATCCAAGCAATACATTTGTTGATCTTAATCGTTCTGGAGTTGCTTTAATGGAAATAGTTAGTAAACCAGACCTGAGATCTCCTGAGGAAGTAAATGCATATATAAAAAAATTACGATCAATAATGAGATATTTGGGAACATGTGATGGCAACATGCAAGAAGGATCTCTTAGAGCCGATGTCAATGTTTCTGTTAGAAAACTAGGTGAAACAAAATTAGGAACAAGATGCGAAATTAAGAATGTAAACTCCATAAAATTTATGCAAATGGCAGTAGACTATGAAGCCAGAAGACAAGTTACACTCTTAGAGTCTGGTCAATTTATTCATCAAGAAACCAGACTTTTTGATATAAAAAAAAACGAAACTAGATCAATGCGATCTAAAGAAGATGCTCATGATTATAGATATTTTCCGGATCCTGATTTATTACCTTTAAATTTAGATGAAAAATTAATTGAAAAAATTAAAAATGAATTACCTGAGTTACCGGATCAAAAAAAAGAAAGGTTTATTAAAGATTATTCTTTAAGTCCTTATGAAGCCAATGTTTTAGTTTCAGAAAAAGAAATAGCCGCATATTTTGAGGAGGTAATTAAAACCGCTGATAGAAAATTAGCAACCAATTGGATAATTGGAGATTTTTTTGCTTCGCTTAATGAAAAAAATATATCAATATCTGAATCCCCAATTCAAGCTAAACAAATGGCAAGTTTGATAAATTCTATCTCATCTGGTTTAGTTTCAGGTAGAGCTGCAAAAGATGTTTTTGAAGTTATGAAAGAAAAAGGAGGAGATCCTATTAAGATTATTGAGGAAAAAGGATTAAAACAAAAAAGTGACCCTAAAGAATTAGAGATAATTATTGAAAAAATTTTAACAGATAATAAAAATGAGGTCGAACAATATAAATCTGGTAAAGATAAATTATTTGGTTTTTTTGTTGGACAAGTAATGAAAGTTTCTGGTGCAACTGCCAATCCTCAATTAGTTAATGATATACTCAAGAAAAAACTTAAGTAGCTAATTTAAATGGGTCAAAATTTAGAAATTACAAAAAAATTAGAAACTTATATAGAAAAACATAGTAAAAAATTACATCCAATCCAAAAAGAAATAATTTCTTATAATGAAACCCTTGGAGATATTAAAAGAATGCAAATATCTCCTGTTCAATGTCAATTTTTAGACCTTATAATTAAAGTTTCAAAAGTAAAAAAAATTTTAGAAATTGGTACATTTACAGGCCTAAGTGCATTATCGATGGCATTAGCTCTACCACTAAATGGAAATATTATCGCTTTAGATAAAAATTTAGAAACTAATATAATTGCAAAAGCTTTTTTTAAAAAAGCAAATCAAGAACATAAAATTGAAACAATAATTAAGCCCGCATTAGAGTCTCTTATGGATTTAAAAAAAGAAAATAATATTTTCGATCTTATATTTATTGATGCCGATAAAGAAAATTATAAAAAATATTATGATTACGCCTTAGAATTAACCAATAAAGAAGGTTTAATTATTATAGACAACGTTCTTTGGCACGGAGAAGTTGCTGATGAAAATAATAATGATAAATTTACTCATATAATTAGAGATTTTAACGAATATGTTAAAAATGATAAACATACTGAACAAATTATTATTCCTTTAGGAGACGGTCTTACTGTTTGTAGAAAGATATAATGTTTAGCATCCTTGGTTTTTATAAGTTTACACAATTAAAAAATTTAAAAAATAACAAACATCTTCTACAGACTTCAATGATTAAAAATCATGTCAGAGGCACTATAATTTTAGCTAATGAGGGTATCAATGGAACTATTGCTGGAAAAAAAATTAACTTAAACAAAATAAAAAAAAAAATATTTACAATATTTAAAATTAAAAATTTTGATAATAAAAATAATTCTTTATCTAGATTTCAACCTTTTCATAGAGCGAAAGTTAAAATAAAGAAAGAAGTAGTGCCGATTGGTTTGGAATTAGATAAAAAAACTAAGCAAAAAAATCAATATATAGAACCTGACAAATGGAACGATATAATTAAAAATAAAAAAACTTTTCTAATTGATGCTAGAAAATCTTTTGAATATAAAGTGGGCACTTTTCAAGGTGCAGTAAATCCAAACGTTAATCACTTTAAAGATTTCCCAAAATTCTTAAAAAAAATAAAAAAAACTCAGCCCGTAGCAATGTTTTGTACTGGTGGGATTCGATGTGAAAAGGCCTCAGCATATTTGTTAAACAAGGGATTTAAAAATGTATATCAACTTAAAGGTGGTATTCTTAATTATTTAGATAAAGTAAAAAAAGGAAAAAGTTTATGGAAAGGTGAATGTTATGTGTTCGACAATAGAGTTTCTGTAAAGCACAAACTTGAGCAAGGTACTTACTCAATATGCGGTGGCTGTAGAACGCCAATATCTCTATTAGAGAAAAAATCAAAAAAATATGAAGAGGGCGTTTCTTGTTCTAATTGTCACGATAAATTAACTCCAAATCAAATGGAAAGATTTAGGATGAGACAAAAGCAGATAAGCCTTGCTAAACATTTTGGAACAAAGCATATATTCCAAAAAGAATTTAAATAATTTTTAAACGCTTCATTTTATGGATTTAACCAAAGGTTCCATCTGGCCACTACTTAGAAAAGTTACTGTGCCAGCGAGCACAGGGTCCTTGTTTATGACCTTTTACAATTTAGTTGACACTTATTTTGCTGGAAAAATATCACCAGAGGCCCTTTCTGCAGTAGCGAAATCTTGGCCAATTTCTTTTATAGCTGTTTCCATAGGGATCGGTATCCAGGCAGGATCTCAGGCTTTAATTAGTAATGCAATTGGAGCAAAAGAAAATAAAGAAGCCTCTTTATATGTTGCTCAATCAGTTACTTTTGCAATTATAATTGCTTCTTTAGTCACTTTTCTTGGTCTCAATTTTTCAGATTTTTTGTTAAAAATAATAGGCTCTACAGCCGAAAGTATAATTTTAACACGCAAATACTTAGATGTTATTTTTTATGGTTCAATAATTTTATTAGTCCAATTATCTCTTAACGGAACATTAACCTCTCAAGGGGATACTAAAAGTTATAGAAATGTTTTAATATTTTCTTTTTTTGCAAATATTTTTTTAAATCCTTTATTCATTTATGGATATGGAATTATACCTCCTTTTGGAATAGCTGGTTTGGCTATTGCAACTTTAATCGCTCAATCTTTAAGCACAATCTATTTAATTTATAAAGTTTATAATTGTGAATTAAAAAAATATTTAACACTACAATGTTTTGTTCCAAAAATAATTTATTTACAAAATTTATTAAAACAATCTTTACCCATTATGTTTACCATGTTGTTGATTATGTTTGGTATATTTAATATTTTTTATTTTGTTGGTAAGTTTGGTGAACTAGCTACTGCCGGATATGGAACTGCTGTTCGAATTGAACAAGTTTTACTATTACCTATCATTGGATTAAATACAGCAGTTTTATCTATAGCTGGACAAAACTTTGGTGCAAAAATTTACACTCGTGTTAAAGAAGTTTACGTTAAATCATTATTTTTTGGTATTTGCTTTATGGCAGTAGCAGGAATTATTATTTACTTTTCTTCAACTATAGTGATTTCTTTGTTTACAGATGATCAGAAGGTAATTGAAAGTGCAGTTATTTATTTAAAGATAGCTGCTTTAATTGGTCCTGCTTATCCAATTTTTTTTGTCACATCTGCATTATTTCAAGCTATAAAAAAACCAATTTTTAGTCTTTACATGACAATATTAAGATTAACATTGCTTCCTTTTCTTTCTCTCTGGTATGTCATCAATATTCAAAATGGAGACTATAAAGATATTTTCTACACAATTATGGTTACAAACTGGACTATGGGATTAATTGTTCTCTTATTTATTCCTTTTTTTCTAAGAAAACAGCTTAAGTTAAGTTTTAATAAGTTATTTGTATTTTAATTTATTTTCTAATTTTCTTACGAAATAAGAAACTATTAAAATCAAAATTAAATATTCTAAAATTAAAAAAGTATATATTTCTAAAGGTCTATAGGTACTGACAACTAGTTCATTAGCTTTTCTTGTAAGATCTGCAATACCAATTATAGATACTAGAGAAGACATTTTAAGTACATAGACAAATTGATTGGCTAAAGCAGGTAATATTGTTTTAATGGCTTGGGGCAGTATTACTAATCTCATTTTTTTCCAAAAATTCATACCTAATGATTCCGCAACTTCGTGTTGTCCTTTATAGATACTATTGATACCAGCCCTAAAAATCTCTGCTTGGAACGCACTATCACTAATAGTTAAGGCAATAATGCCAGATACAAAAGGTGAAAAGCTAATACCCAACATTATAGGTAAACCATAATAGATCCATAATATTAAAACTAATAAAGGAATTGCTCTTATAACTTCAACATAAAAAATATTCAGATACGTCAAGAATTTATTATTTACCAGCGAGGGTAATGCAACCATTAATCCTAGAGTCATAGAAAGAATAATTGAAATAACTGATATGTAAATGGTAATTGCAAAACCACTTATTAAAAATTTTACATTAGTAAGTCCTTTAATTGTATTTGGATCTAATAAATACCAACTCCATTCAAAAGTTGAACTACAACCTGTTATGATAAGAAATAAAATTAGATATTTTGAAAATTTCACTTAATAATTATAATTAAATAAGTAAAGAATTAATACGTAAATTATAAACTTTTAAGATTGTACTTAGCTAAAAGTTCATCAAAAAAACCTGATGTTTTTTTAATTTCAATCCAGTGGTTAATATAATTTATCCATACTTGATCGTTCTGATCAATCAACCAGGCTAATGAGGCTGGATTTTTTCCCCCATCTTCAACTATTGATAATTCGGGATATGTTTTAATTAAAGCATAAGCTTCTGTGGAACTTGTTATATGTCCATCAGCTCTTCCAGATAAAACTTCTTGGTAGTCTCTTGCTGGTGCCTCGATAGAAACTAATTTTGATTTAGGAAAAAATTCTTTTGCTTTAGCTTCTTGAGAAGTACCTAATGTTGTAGCTATTATAACATTTGAGTTATTTAAGCTTTCCCAAGTTGGAAACTTATTTTTATTTTTTTTTAAAACTAATGGAACAGTCGCGTATTTATAATATGACATGCTAAAGCCAGCTTGTAGTGCTCTTTGAGGATTTATTGTAGCGCTTGTTGAAATATCATACTTATCAGCTGCGATACCAGATACGATAGTTTTCCAATCCGAAGGAACATAAGTTACTTTAACACCTAAATCTTTTGCAAGTTCCGTTGTTACATCTATATCAAAACCTTTATATGTATTTGTAGCAGGATCTTTAATGCTCATTGGTGGGAAGTCCCCAGTTGTTCCAACACGAAGCTCTCCATTTTTTAAAATTTTTTGAAGTCTACTTTCAGCGTTAGCAGTTACTGTGGTAAGTATTAAGATTGTAGCAATTAAAATTTTTTTCACATTGATTTAATCTCATGTTTTTAGTCTCTTGTCTTTAGACCATTTGACACGTTTTTTTAATTAAATTTTTTGTTTGACTTTATCACTTCATAAAAGATATAAGAGAACAAAACAAGAACATTATGAAGCTAACAATACCATTTTATTTACACAAAGTAGGGGCCGGTTTTCCTTCCCCTGCAACTGATTATATTGAGGATGATTTAGACTTAAATACTTACTTAATAACAAATGCGCCCGCAACTTTCATAATAAGAGTTCAAGGAAAATCCATGCAAGAAGCAGGTATTTATGATGGAGATCTTTTGATTGTAGATAAAAGCATTAATCCAAAAAATTTTTCAATAGTCATCGCAAACGTTAATGAAGAGCTAGTTGTTAAAACACTTATTAAAGAAAAAGAAATTAACTATCTAACATCGGGATCAAAAAATATTATTGATAAAATTAATTTAAGTAAAAATCCTGAGGTTATAATTTGGGGAGTTGTAACTTATGTCATACACAAACTACAGTAAAAAAAATAATAATATCGCTTTAATTGATTGTAATTCATTTTATGTTTCATGTGAGAGATTATTTAACCCTAAAATAATTAATAAACCAGTTGTAGTGCTTTCAAACAATGACGGGTGTGTAATTTCCAGATCCGAAGAAGCCAAAAAAATTGGCATTAAAATGGGAGAGCCTTATTTTAAAGTAAAAGAATTAGTTAAAAAAAATAATGTTCATATTTTTTCTTCAAATTTTGCTTTATATGGTGATATTTCTAGAAGAGTTATGAAAATTTTAAAAGAATTTTCTGACAAAATGGAAATATATTCAATTGATGAAGCATTCTTAAAACTAACATTTGTCCAGCAAAAAAGACTTGAGGAGTTCGGCAAAGAAATTAGATCAAGAATTTTAAAATGGACAGGCATACCAACTAGTATTGGAATAGCTAATACTAAAACATTAAGCAAGGTGGCAAACCATATAGCTAAAAAAAATAAAACAGGAGTAATGATTCTATATGAAAATATAGATGAAGAGTTAAAAAAATTTCCTATTTCTGATATTTGGGGCGTAGGGAAACAATTGTCAAAATTATATATGAAAAATGGTATAGATACTGCCTACAAATTAAAAAACATATCTAATACTTGGGTTAAAAAAAATACAAATGTAACTGGAGCTAAAACAGTTATGGAACTTAGAGGTATACCTTGTATCAATTTAGAAACGGAAGAATTAAAAAGAAAAAGTTGTTGTGTTTCTAGATCTTTTGGAAAGAAAGTAGAAAGCATTGAAAAGTTAAAAGAATCTATAACAACACATTGCTTATCTGCTGCAGAAAAAATTAGAGGAGATAATCAGTTAACAAAATCAATAACTGTTTTTATTAGAACAAGTCCTTTTGACAGGCATAGAGAATATTATTCTAATTCAACAACAATAGATTTGCCTGTAGCAACGAGTAATAGCCTAGAGTTAATTAAAGCAGCCATCGAAGGATTAAATACTATTTATAAATATGGCTATTTTTATCAAAAATCAGGAGTAATACTTGATAAGTTGTGCGATGCTACGAAAAATGAATTTAATTTACTAACCCCACTATTAGAAAATAAATCAAAATCATTAATGAAAGCTATAGATTGCACAAATAAAAAGTACGGAAGGAATTCAATTAGTATAGTTCAGGCGGGCTTAAATAATAGTTGGAAAATGAGAAGAGAACATTTTTCTAAAATAGATACATCTTCCTTTGAAGATTTACCGGTATTAAGATTACAAAGTTGACAAGAAAAAAAATTTAAAGTAAAAAAATATAGTTTCTGGGGTGCTTAACAGCTGAGATTATACCCAAAGAACCTGTTGTGTAATTACAACGAAGGGAGAAAATGAACCAAGTTTACATCAGTCAATCAATAACAATACTATTATTAGTAACCATAAGTGTAATCTTTGCCGTAGTAGGTATTATTTATTCAAAAAAAAATTATTCTATAAAATCATATTTAAATGCTGATAGAGAAATAAGAAAAAAAACTCTCACAGCTACATTGATAGCCTCGTGTTTTGGAGTATGGATTTTAATTGGTCCAGCAGAGGCAGCTACGTGGGGTGGGCTTGGTGCTATAATAGGATATTCTTTAGGACAGGGATTTCCATTTCTAGCATTTTATTTTTTTGGCAAAAGATTAAGAAAAATTATGCCAAATGGAAATAGTTTAACTCAATTCGTTTTTATTAGATTCAATAGATCCGTTTTCAATTTAGTTATGATTTTAACAATTTTTTATATGCTTGTTTATTTAACAGCAGAAGTTACCGCAGTAGCTAAAGTTATAAAATTAATATCTGGAATACCTCTGTGGCAAACTTCATTAATAATTTTAGTTACAACACTAAGTTATACTTTATATGGAGGACTTAAAGTTTCTATATTTACGGATAAAATTCAATTTATAGTTATTTTAATATTTTTAACTTTTGCAATTCATCATATTTACAATTCAAATATTAATATTTCATCCTTAGAAAAAATAAACGAAAAAGCAAATTTTTTACTAAGTAAAAATTATTTTTATGGCTATACATCTGGAATTACTTTTTTTATAGCAGTTTTTGCAACAAACTTGTTTGATCAAGGAATATGGCAAAGAGTTTACGCGGCAAAAAGTATAGAGGATCTAAAAGTTGGGTTTATTTCTGCTTGTTGTATTGTAATTCCTTTTATTTTTATTTTAGGGTTTATTGGAATTATTGCTGTAGGAATAGGAAAATCATCAGATCCCAGTACAATTTTTTTCTCACTTCTCTTAGACCAAGATAAAAATATATTTTTAAGTATATGTTTATTAATTTTAGTTGTTGTGCTTGTGATTAGTTCAATGGACACTCTAATAAATGCTATTTCAACTTTAATAACAATTGAAGCTCGTAAATTTATAAAACTTAAAAATAATAAAAATTATCTTCTATTATCTAAATACAGTGTAATAATTTTATCCTTGTTTGTTTTTTATACAGCCTCAAAAGGTAATAGCGTATTATTTATGTTCCTATTTGCAGATCTTTTATGTTGTGCAGCTTTTTTTCCTGTTTTCTATGGAATGTATAAAGGCAATATATCTAACAAAGTTATATTTTATTCTATTTTAGCTGGACTGATTTTTGGTCTTAGTTTTTTTCCAGATCAATCTTTCCAAACTAGTTTTATTGTAGGGGAATTATTTAAGGTAGAACTTTTTCCTAAATGGATTTCAACAGCTCTTTTATTTTGGTCTTTTATTTTAGCAACTTTTATCCCAATGTTTATAATTATTCTGTTTAAAAATAAAAAATTAAAGTTTAATTATATAAGTCTCAACAGTGTAAATGAAATAAAATAGTAATTATTCTTTTTTAATTTCATTTAAATAAATAAATACAGCGATCCCAACAAAGAAAAAGCTTATCATCTTATGAATGTCTATACTTTCACCATAAACTAGCGTTCCTAACAAAACTTGTGAAGTAGGAACAACCAAATAAATCATACTTGCGGGACCTATGCCAACAAGCTGAAAACCTTTTGTATATAAATATAATGGAATTAAAGTAACAGGTCCGGCCCATAATAGATAAAAGGAAAGTTTAATTTCATTTAAAGAAAAAACATTAAGATTTAACTTAATAAGATATAAAAAAACAATAATGGCAAAAGGTAAAAGAAGTAAAGTTTCAAAAAGCAATCCTATGTCTGAATCAACATTAATTTTTTTTCTAATTAGACCATAGAGACTCCAAGTAATGGCAAGAGATAGGCCAATCCAAGGTAAGGTTTTATATTGTAAAAATAAATATAAAATAGCAATAAATACACAAAGAACAGCAATAATTTTATTTTTATTATATTTTTCTTTTAAAAAAATTATTCCAAAAAAAATACTAAAAATTGGAAATATATAATAACCAAAACTAGCATCAATTAGTTTGTTAACTGAAATTGAATAAAGCCAAGTAAACCAATTGAACATCACAAGAATACTAGTTATACTGAATAGAAAAATTTTTTTTTTATCTTCGAGAACTTTTAAAAAAATATTCCATTTCGAGTAGATATAAGTTGTTATTATAAGTATAACTGCAGTCCAGATAGTTCTATGAATTACAAGTTCAATTGGATCAGCAAAAGAAACAAATTTGAAATAAATTACACCAATTATACCCCACCAAAGAGAAGCTCCTAAAGTTAAAAGACTACCATCTAAATTTTTTTTTTTCATTTAAGACTCGAAAAATTTTTCAAGAATGTTATAGTTCAATTAGGGAAGAATTTAAACTCACGGATTCTTCTATGATAGCAAGTAGAGTTGGAAGCGTGGGTGAGATGGCTTAAACCAGAAGGTTGCTAACTTTCCGTACGTCGCAAGATGTACCGTGGGTTCGAATCCCACCGCTTCCGCCACTTATGCTCATTCTCTAAAATAATTATCTATTTGAAATTGTTTATTTCCATTTAATAAAAATTTATAGACATTAATATTCTCAATTACTCTTTGGACATAATTTCGTGTTTCTTCAAATCTTATTAATTCTATCCAGTCAACAAAACTTATTTCTTTTCTATTAGGATCGCCATATTTTTTTATCCATAACTTAACTCTATTTGGACCTGCGTTATAAGCTGCAATAGCAAATGGATATACTCCATCGTAATCATCAAGAAGTGAATTAATATAATAGGTACCTAATTTAACATTATAATTAGAATCTTTTTGAAGTGAATCTTTATTATAGGTTACACCAATGTTTTTAGAAACTAGTTTAGCAGTTGCCGGCATAAGTTGCATTAAACCTTGAGCGCCTACATAACTATTTGCCCTTGAGTCAAACTCACTTTCCTGTCTTATGATAGCTAAAATTAATTCTGGTGCAGGCATTTTCTTATTATTAATTTCTCCTTGTGTATTAATTACAGGATAATTGTAAAAATTTATAAATCTTTTCTCATAAGAAGCTTCTTTGGCAACTTGAATTGCATAATCAAATCTACCTACTTCGGTTGCTAATTTTGCAGCCAAAACTTCGCTGCCATTATCTATATTTAAACTTGCTAAATGTTTAATAATATCTTTGCTAAACTTAGATTTGTCTAATTCTTTTAAAAGTTTAACGTGTTTGATTAGTTTATTTTTATTAAACTCATTTTCGTAACCATCTTTTACAGTAAAATCTGTAGGAATTTGAAAAGGTTGGGCAGATTTAATTTTAATGTAAGATAGTTGACCGTAAAATGTATTTGAAAATTTTGAAGCTTCTTTAAAAAAGTTCAGAGCTTTTTCTTGATCAGCTTTTTTTTCATAAGCTAAACCTAGCCAATATGCGCCTCTAGATAAGCTTACGGGATATCCAACTTTGCTATAAAAGTTTATAAAGTGCTTTATAGCAAGATCTGTTTCATTTAAAAAACTTAATGCAAGCCATCCTGATATCCACTCGGCGTCTGCATAATCTGGTCCTTCTGATAAATGATGGTTTGAAGAAACTTCGTAAGCCTCAGAATATTTTTTTTCAAAAATCAAATCTCTTGCAATATTTTCTCTAAGATTCCACCATTTTTCTGCATATTTTAAAGTTTCCTCTCCATGAAAGTTTTTTAAAATTTCTACAGATCCTTCTAGCCGATTTCTTCTAACTCTCCATTTCAACCTATCAAATTGTAAGCCCAAATCTTTTTTAAATTGTTCAGGAACATCAGCAACTGCCTGATCAACTCCACTTGAATTAGTTTTTAGAATAAACCTTGCATTATAAAGCAATCTTTCATTTTGAGGTAAATAAGATAGCATTCTTTTTAAGTCCCAATATTGATCATTCCATGCTAGATAATCAGCTCTCTTTAAATGGTCTTCTGTTTTTAGAATATTATTAAATTTATTTTTATAATACTTAAGATCGTCAGGTGATAAATCAGCGTCTATCCATCCAGTTTTAATTAAATTCGCAGCTAATTCGTTTTGTCCCATTTCAAGATAAGCTTCACCAAGTTTAATTTTACCCACACCACTCGAAGGTAACTCTTTTTCAAACCAGTTTATAATAGCTCTAGGGGATGAATTTTTAAGTAATATTTTATGTTCAGCTAAATATCTTAAGCGATTAATTCTTGGATAGTCTGGATTTTTTAAAATAAATTCATAATAATCATTAAAAGTTGCTTGGTTTTCCTGTTCTTTAAGAAGCAACCAATTAACTAAATTAATAACTTCTTTATCATCAAATTTTTTACTTAAAATTATTGCATCATTCCATTTATTTTTTTCTATTAAATCAAATACTTCTTTTGCTAATATATAATCTTTATCATTTAATATTTCAGATTTTTCTATTGTTGGTACATCAAAAGTTTTAAATGTAAGAGGTTTTTTGGTTGGATATAAAAAAATATTTTGAACAACACTTATTTCTGGTTTTATCTTGTCATTAATTTCTTTACTAATAATTTCTATTTTTTTGATCTCAGAAATTTCAGATTTTTTTTTTTCAGGATCGTTTATTGTTGTAGTTTGATTAATATTAGGTTTTTTTCGTGGTAAATTTTTATCTTCTATATTTTGATTTTTTAAAACATTATTTCTTTCACTAACTTTATATTCTTTTTTAATTTCTTTTATTTCTGAGTTTAATTGAATAATTTTTTTTTTAGGTAAAATAAATTCATTATTATCTGCTTGTAAAAATGTAAATAGAAAAAATATAAATGAAATAGTTATTAAATTTACTAGACTATTATTAAAATTAGGCATAAAATTTACAATTAGATTTAATTATATTATTTTATTATATGTTTAAAGGATCAATTGTTGCATTAATTACACCTTTTAAAAACAATAAATTAGATGAAGAAAATTATATAAATTTAATTCATCATCATTTAAAAAATGGTACACACGGATTAGTGCCAGGTGGTACGACTGGTGAGTCACCAACTCTTTCACATGATGAGCATCGAAAAATAATAAGTTTATCCGTTAATGAATGTCAGGGCAAAATACCTGTAATTGCTGGCTCAGGTTCAAATTCAACAGCTGAAGCTATTGATCTTTCGAGGTACGCTGAAAAAGCTGGCTCAGATGGACTATTAATTGTAACTCCGTATTATAATAAGCCTACACAAGAAGGTCTTTATCAACATTATAAAAAAATTAATGACAATGTTGGCATACCAATAATAATTTATAATATACCTTCAAGATCTGTAATTGATATGACAGTCGATACAATGAGTAGACTTTTTGAATTAAAAAATATTGCAGGAGTTAAAGATGCAACAGGTGATTTAGATCGTGCTGATCAACAATATAGAGCTATGGGTAAAGATCTCATTATGCTGACCGGAGAAGATAGCAATGCTATAGAGTTCAATAAAAGAGGTGGTCGAGGATGCATAAGTGTTACTGCTAATGTTGCAACTAAACTATGTTCAGAAATGCAAAATGCATCACTATCAAGAAATGATCACAATCTTCAAGCCAGAGCTGAAGAAATAAATAAAATTTTAACACCATTAAACAAATCTCTTTTCATAGAAAGCAATCCTTCACCTGTTAAATATGCTGCTTCTTTATTAGGTCTTGCGCCCGACGATGTTAGGTTACCATTAGTTCAAGTCACTGAGAGTACTAAAAAAATTGTTAAAGAAGCTTTACAGTACGCAAAATTAATTTAATGAAACAAAAAGATATTCCTGGACAAAAAATTATTTGTCTAAACAGGAAAGCAAGCTTCAATTATTTTTTTTTAGAACTTATAGAAGCGGGTATCTCTTTAAAAGGATCAGAAGTTAAATCTTTACGGGAAGGCAAGGCAAGTATCGCGGACTCTTATGCGGCAGACAAAAATGGAGAAATATTTTTAATTAATTCTCATATACCACTATATAGACAGTCAAGTTATAACAATCATGATCCAAAAGGTGATAGAAAATTATTATTTAAAAGAAAAGAGATTAACAAACTGATCGGAAGAATTAATCAAGAAGGTTTAACTCTAGTACCAACAAAATTATATTTTCAAAAAGGAAAAGCTAAGATTCAAATAGCTATTGCAAAAGGTAAAAAACTTTACGACAAAAGGCAAGTTAAGAAAAAAAGAGACTGGACTAGAGAAAAGCAAAGAATTTTTAGTGCTACAAAAAAATGATTTATATCAATATTGGATCAAATTTAAATTCATTAAAAGGTGATAGGTTTTATAATCTTAAAAAAACTATTCAATTGATAACTGCAAATAAATTTAAAATTTTAAAAATATCAAATATTTATGAAACACCTTCATATCCTAACAAAAAAAATCCTAAATTTTTAAACATTTCTTTAAGTATTGATACCAAAGAGAAACCAGAGTCCTTGATTAAGATATTTCAAACAATTGAAAAAAAACTTCAAAGAAATAGAACTTTAAAAAACCAGCCAAGAACTTGCGATATTGATATAATTGATTATTACTGTAAAATAATAAATACCAATCAAATAGTTCTACCTCATCCAAGAGCTCATTTGAGAAATTTCGTTCTTTATCCATTAAGAGAAATATCCCCTAATTGGTTACATCCTGTATTTAACAAAAAAATAGATTTTTTAATAAAAAAACTTAATTTTGAACTAAGGAATGAGATTACAAGGTTAAATGAAAGTGTTATAATTGATCAATGAATAGTTCAGACCAGCTTTTAAATAAAATTCAATCTTATAATAAATTTTCAAATATTGGACCATTAAACAAAGCTTATAATTTTGCCTTAGAAGCGCATAAAAATCAAAAAAGAGTATCTGGACTTCCTTATGTGGTTCATCCTATAGCCGTTGCAGATATTTTAGCTGAACTTAAATTAGATAGCGCTACAATAATTACAGGATTATTGCACGACACAATTGAAGACACTAAAGCAACATACGATATAGTTTTGCAAGAATTTGGCAAGGAAGTAGCTGATTTAGTTGATGGTGTCACAAAGATTTCAGCTTTAGAAAATAAAGCCAGTGAAAATTCTCAAGCAGAAAATTTTAGAAAATTAATTCTAGCAACGTCTAAAGATATAAGAGTTTTGTTGGTAAAATTAGCTGATCGATTACATAATATGAGAACCATTGCTTCATTTACTTCGGAAGATAAAAAAAAAAGAATTTCTAAAGAGACCATGGAAATTTATGCACCTCTGGCAGATAGAATGGGAATGAATTTAATAAGAGACGAATTAGAAGATTTATCTTTTGCAGTTTTAAATAGTGATGCTAGAAATTTAATTGTAGAAAGATTAAAATATATTAAAGATAATCGGACTGATAACTTTAAATTAATTTCTGGTGAACTTATTTCAGCTTTGAAAGAAAAAGGAATTAAAGCAATTCTAACCGGCAGAGAAAAAACACCTTTTTCTATTTGGAGAAAAATTCAAAATAAAAAAATTTCTTTAGAACATTTAACTGATATTATTGGTTTTAGAGTTATCGTGGACTCCATTGAAAATTGCTATAAAACACTTGGTATACTTCATGGCTCTTATTCAGCTATACCTTTAAAATTTAAAGATTATATTTCAACTCCAAAAATAAATAAATATCAGTCAATACATACCGCAATAATTGGACCAAAAAAACAAAGAATTGAAATTCAAATAAGAACACATGAAATGCATGATTTTGCCGAAAGAGGAATTGCATCACACTGGAATTATAAATCATCTGAAAAATTATCTGATCTTTCCTTGAAAGAGTATGATTGGTTGAGAGATCTAGTTGAAATAATGGAAACAGATAATAGTCTAGATCATTATTATGAATTTACAAAACTTCAGATGTTTCAAGAAAATGTTTTTTGTTTTACACCAAAAGGAGCCGTTATAAAGCTTCCTAAAGATGCCACACCAATAGATTTTGCTTTCGCTGTTCATACTAATATTGGAAATACAGCAATTGGATGTAGAATAAATGGTCAAGAGTCAGCTTTACAAACTCATCTTTACAATGGTGATACGGTAGAAATTATAAACTCAAAAAATGTATCACCTTCGTTACATTGGATTTCATCCTCTAAAACGGGGAAAGCTAGGGCAGCAATTAGAAGGTATTGGCAGGATAAATCTGAAAATCTAATTTTAAAAAAAAAAAAAGAATACACAAGTACATTAGTTGTAGATTTGCCAGATCAGCCAGGTGTTTTAGGTGAAGTTAGTACTTTAATAGGCTTAAATGGAAGCAACATACTAAACGTGGAGTTGCTGAAAAAAAAAGATAAATTTCTTCAATTCTCTTTTGATTTACAAATAAATGATTTAAAAAACTTTACAAACTTGATAAGTCAAATCAAACAGAAAAACTTAATATTTAAGATTATTAGACACAAAGAGAAAAAAAATGCTTTCATACAAAGATTCTTTAAAAATTTTAAAAGAAACTAATGCATTAATAGACGGACACTTCATTCTTTCTTCTGGTTTACATAGTCCTCAATATGTTCAATGTGCTCAATTATTAAGTAACCCGCATAAAGCAGAAAAATTTTGCAATTCACTAGCTGATAAAATTTCAAAAGAGTTCAATAATATTGATCTGATACTTTCACCTGCAATGGGTGGTATTGTTATTGGGTATGAAATAGGAAGATTATTAAAAAAAGTAGCAATATTTTCAGAAAGAGTAAATGGTGAATTCAAATTAAGAAGAGGATTTAAAATATTAGAGAATGCAAAAGTTTTAGTTGTAGAAGACGTTATTACAACTGGGAAATCTAGTTTAGAGTGCTCGAAATTAATAAAAGATTCAAATGCAAATCTATTAGGATTTGCCTGTTTAATAGATAGGTCAAATGGTACTTCGATGTTAAATAAGAAAATAGTCTCCCAGCTACAGATAAATATACCAACTTATAAAGAAAATGAGTTACCAAAAGATCTAAAGTTGATACCTGCAACTAAACCTGGCAGCAGAGATCTTAAATGAACAAAATAAGACTTGGTGTAAACATAGATCACGTTGCAACGGTTAGAAATGCAAGAGGTGAGAAATATCCAAGTCCATTACGTGCAGCAATCATTGCTCAAAAATGTGGAGCTCACTCTGTTACTATACATCTAAGAGAAGATAGAAGACATATTAATGATATGGATTTAAGGGAAATAAAATCAAAACTTAAAATACCATTAAATTTAGAAATTGCAGCAACAAAAGAGATGTTAAACATTGCTTTGAAGCACAAACCA
>SXGS01730278.1_pt1 | contig 36368 bp, 37 predicted proteins | sample 3174681 | NCBI WGS metagenome assembly SXGS01 (sample SAMN11356861, study PRJNA531348) | freshwater metagenome | isolation source: freshwater sample F1-80 | place: China: Fuxian Lake, Yuxi | collected 2017-12-25
ACCAGTGCAGTTGCACGACCGCGCCGCATAGCGACTTTGTAACTACCTTCGACCACGCCCATGTGCATCGTGTGTCAGACCATCAGCATGGGGGCCGCCGCGCTCACCGGCATTCTTCCGATGGCCACACCCGAGCACTACCAAATACCGACGGTGACGCCATCAGCCGCAGTATCTGCACCTTCCATTGCGACTGCACCTTCGGCGATCATTCCCAGCATCGCCGGCACCACCTGCAAGAAGGTGGGTACCGTTCGCACCACTACCGCGGGTCGCTTCACGTGCACCGTCACCAAAAATGCCAACGTATGGCGTCGTACGAGATCGAGCAGCACTAACTCCTCTACCACCACGACCACCACCATTCCCGCCGGCTACCTTAAGCCAACATGCGGAGCAGGAATCGCCGACTGCCCCACCGAATCGCCGGGGGGCAACCTCAACGAATGCAGACTCACCGATGCGACGCCGGGAAGTGGTTCCCAAGGCTTCCCACGTTCGCCCAAGGCAAAACCAGGCAAGGCCGTGGTCAATGTGTTGGTGTTGCCCGTGCGCTACGCCAACAGACAAATCTCCGAAGCCCAAGTGCGCGCGCAATACGAACCGGAGTTCGAAAAGACCCGCGATTTCTTCAAGCGCAACTCGTACGGGCGTATCACCCCCAACTTCACGATCGAGTCCGAGTCCCAATGGGTGAACATCCCCGACACGTGGCAGACGTTCGTCAACTCGCGTGACCAGGACCTCCGTCGAGTGATTCCCGACGTCATCAAACTGATCCCGCGTCAGAATTTGCGAGACTTCGACTCTATTTTCATTGTCGAGGCTGGTGGCAACGTGTACTGGGGTGGCGCCGATCTGGACGCCACCTACACCCACGCCTCGGGCGACGTGCACAGCGTGTACTTCCAAACGGGACTCGCCTCCAACGCGTACTTCCCCCACAACATCGGCCACACCGCGTACTACTTCGAAGATCTTTACATTCACCCGTACTTCCGCACACGAGAGACGGTCGACATTAACCCGCTGAAGTACGAGGTCATGGCCTCGGGTGACGACTTCACGATGTGGAACCGCTGGTTGGCAGGATTCGTAACCGACACCGAAGTTCGCTGCGTGTCGGCTGGTACCGGGCAATCGGTGCACCGCCTCGTTCATGCAAACAACTCAGCTGGCCAGAAACTTGTCATGGTGCCGACTTCCATCGGCCAAGCGCTCTTTGCGGAATACATCGACTACGGCGTGCACTTGTACGAGTTGAACAGCAATATCAGCCACGGCGCCGGGCCAATGAAAACTCTTGGATTACTCGGTGCCGGTCAGAGTGTCACCCATGCAGGAGTGAAGTTTGAGGTTTCTGCTACCGACTCAAGCGGTGTGTACATCACAGTGACGCGTTAGCGCGTTGCTCCTGCAACGGTCACAGCTCGAGCACCATTCTGAACACCTCGTTGAAATGTTCACTGCAGGCATACATTCGACGCTTGCGCTCCTGGCCTTGCGCGCTGACCTCACCCCAGTCGCTGCTGGGCAGTTTTCCGCACTCTTTGCACTTTGCTGACACCTTCAGCATCGCGCCCCATGATCGCCATGCGAAGAACCAGTATTCGTCGTCACTCTTCTTGACGAACGAAAACTTGAAGTCTTCTTTCGGAAGTTGTTGCTCATCGTTCGACATTGTCGTCTCCTCGTGTTGATCGGAGACGCTTCGAGCACCAGTGGTTTTGCGCTCGATGCGCCGCATCCCCGTGGTGGGTGGCACCGTGGCCTGGTGGCTCGGTTGCCGACGCCCCTATTGAGGCGTCTCTTGATGCGTTGTAGAGACTAACCCACCCCTGTACACGGATATTCAACGTGTACTGATCGACCACGCTTTGCTCTTCAGCAGTTGCGCCCGAGTGGGCCACTCGCGACGCGGCAATGGTTCGACACCGAGTGGCTTCGGCGAAACAAAACGTGCTGAAATCGGCCCACCACCAATCACACGAAGTTCATCCGCTTGCGGGTCGTAGTGCCATCCCTCGGTACAGATGTGCAATTGCTGCCCGGTCTCCCAATGCGCGCCCACCAACCAGCCATTGCACTGATTTGAGGGGCACTTTCGTCGCCCACCCGTGGTGCGGCCCTCGATCTTGCCGTCGAGACTCTTGGCGACGATGCCGGTTCGAATACGACCTGAATCCAAAAGTGGGAAGTGCGTTGGCCACCCGTCGCGAAACACCGTGAGTCCATACGCGTGTCGACACAATTGCTGTACCAGGCCTGCATTCACCTTGCTGATGAGCAACCCGTCAATGAATCGATCTGCACGAAAGATGCCGGTGATGAAAAGGATGGTTGCATCCAGATCCAATTCCCGCATGGTGGGCTGCTCGGGAAATTCGTGTGCGGTCCAATCGTGTTGTGGTGACACCAAACCCATGTCGTACACAAGTTCGTGAAGCTCGGTGAGTTCCGCAGTCGACTTTCCAGGTGTGACATAGCGCATGCCGTTGGCGTCCGCATGACTCAGGCTTGGCGGTCTGAACTTTCTGAGTTCGACCTGACTATCGATGACGAAGCTCAGTCGCTTGAGGCGTTCCCACTGGTGCAAGGTTGGCGCCGTCATGCGTACATGTTTACACAGAGGTGTGCCACAGATGGGCTAGGAGTAGAAGCCTGTACACCCCTCGCCTATCGTGAGAAGCACATCATGAGTGGTTCCCGAAAGGGGACCTGGCAACCGAGCCTCCCGGCCACGGTGCCTCCCACACGGGGATGAGGCGAGCAATCGCAAAACCTCGGGCTCCTGATGTACACCAACCACCACAGGAGCACCAATGATCCAACTACAGAGAAGTAACGCCATCGACAACCTGATTCGCGAGATCGAACTGGGGAATCTCCCGTCGATCGACCATCATGGCGCGCGAATCATCTTTCAGGAGCAACTACGAGAGGCTGACCCCACGAAGTGTGCGGTTTGCGAAGTTCCGCTCATCGGACGCCAAGAGCACTTCTGCTCCGGCCACTGGGACTACGCAATCGTCGATGTCACGCTGGACCAGCCGTACCACCGAGTGCTTACCTCGCTGGCGGAATGGCTGCGCGAGAACCTTCTCCGCCCAGAAATTTCCCATCATCGTCACTACTGGCTTGGTGTCGCCAAAGGTGCTCACAAGTGTGAAGTGTGCGGCTGCACTACGGACGGTTCGGAAGTTCTCGGATCCCACTCAGAACTCTGGAATAAGCAACACACCGTGTGCGACGACCATGCATCCTTTCGGCCACGAGATCGAGGGGACGACCTGGAAGATGCCGACTAGCTCCCTCGCTCCTCTACTGCGTGCATCACGCTCCACACCTCGCTGAGCGCAGAGTAGAACTCGTCGCCGCGGGTGTCGTGGATACGGTTTTTGAAGTTGGTGTACGACAAATCGGCAACCGATGAAGCCAGCCAGCTCTGAAACGCCTCCCGCGACACGTGCACGCGCCAGGGGTAATCTCGTGCCGGTGTTGACACGATCTTCACGTCGGCCAGTGCGGCGATGCCGTCGAGCGACTCGGTCTCGCGTGCCCGCACGATAATGATGTTGTTGTCATCGTGGTGCATAACGGCGCTCACGAATCCGGTTTCGGTGAATACCCACATGTTGTTGTTCTCCTTGGTGTTGTTGCGCCCACACACCGTGGAGATGTGATGGGCTAGTCAGTCTCCCCGAGGTAGATCGGGCAGGTTTGTTCTTCGTTGTCAGCATGCTGATACTGCAGGTACCCGCAATGTTCGCACACTTCATTTGCGGCCTCGTCGGCAATGTCGTGTTCGCGAAGTCGTCGCTTCGCCCGGCGGTATCTCGAATAGAGATACAACCAACCGAGCGCCATTATGCGGCTTTGCGCAGCGACGGAACCGGCTTGCCATCGGCCTTGCGCCGCGCCACTTCGCAGAGGGCACGAAAGTAGCCCTCGTGAATCCACCCAGCCAGCAGGTTTTCGGCGAAACGATCGCCCCGCACCAACCTCGTAATGTGCCGAATGCAGTCGTCGATGCTGAGCTGATCTATATCAACCTCAGAGAGCATCGGGGCCTGCCACTGCATCCAGTCGAACGGCTGCACGAGATGCAGATTGGCGATACAACTCCTCATTGCGACATGGTCACGCTCGTCGTGTGTGGGATGTGTCTCCAACGCGGTAACCGCGTCGATGAGTTGCTGCCAAGTGGTCTCGATGTCGTTCAATGAATGCTCCTTCGTGGTTGTGGAACGTAGATAATAACGAGGGGGTGTTATGGAGTTACCAGATAGTTCTTGGTCGACAGATGACTACGCCAGCACGCCTGATGTAATCCACTGCTCTTTCCACCCGGAATATATCCGGCTGCCCACGGACGAAAGTAGATGCACGTCAACCTCCGTCAGTTCTGCTGCCATTGCTTGCAGCCCTCGCTCTATCGATGACCCCTCAATTGCACAGACCATTACTGCGTCCAGCCGGAATTCGCCGGCGAGCTCCATGGCCATTCGCGCACCCTCAACCGCAATGGTCTCGGGAGCCTGTGGCAACACTCGGCGCACGAACGTGGGGTCAGCAAGCGAGTGCGCGGTCCACGCGGCCCGGTCCCCTTCCCAGAGTCGCAGCAAATAGTGCGGATCCACACTGACGTCGTTCGGATGACTCGTGCCGATGAGAATGGTTGCCGTTACTGCTGCCATAGATGTGAGCTCCCTCGTATCATGTCGACGTAGTTGTTACGCACCTTGCCAAGAGAGTGTGACCGAGGGGTGTCACCAGAATCAGGCTTTTTACTCTTTGTGCCAGGAATTTGGAACTTTAAAATCAAATTCCAAGAGATCTTCTTGAGTTGGTTCTTTCTTTTTCTCCTGAGCCTTTGGTATCGGCGGCGGGTTGTTCTTTCCCACGTCGGACGGCATGGCGCGGTCTTCAGGGCGAACCTGATCAGTACGTCTTAAGCCTCGAATGGGCTTCGGGATTTGGATTTGGTCCGTGTTCCATCTGTGAATCTTCAAAGCGGAGCGGCAGAGTAAGGCTCTATTCGGCGGTTGGACAGACTCTCGGGACAGAATTGAGGACGTCACAGTTATGGGGCAGCTCCCACTTGTTAGGCTCAATAAAACATGTATAAAGAAGACGGTAAGTTGATCGTCAGCGCGAGCGATCTCGTCGGATTTTCTGCTTGCGCCCATCTCACATGGCTTGATTTGCAAGCGAGTAATGGCCTGATTCCGAAGCCGTTCCGAAAGGTGAAGGAACCAAAGATGGGCCAAGAGAAGGACGAGGAAGTCGTCGATACGTTGCTTGACTTGTTGATCCAACGAGGCCGCGACCACGAACAGAATTACAGAGAAGAGCTTGAGCGGCAAGGCATCAGCGTTCTCTCCCTCGACGATGAATCGGCAGAAGATCCAGCGCCACGCAAGGCTCTAACGCGACTCCGACATCTAGCCACAGAGACCGCAGAGGCACTCGATGCGGGTCGCCAGGTGATCTATCAAGGAACCTTCCTTGACGAGAGTCAACCTGTGTTCTGGCGCGGCCACACCGACTTCATCAAGCCGGTGGCAGACGAGGACGGCACAAACTTTGAGCCTGAAGACACGAAGCTCGCTGGGCACGTGTCGGTGAACGCCGTCATTCAGCTCTGCAACTACGTGGATCACATCGAGCGAGTGACCGGCAGGCGTCCGAAGAGAATCCGAGTGGTTCTTGGTCGCGGCTCACTTCCCGAAGATTTCTCTGTTGAGCGTCTGTTCAATTACTACTCCTTCCTGAAGCAGCGCTTCCTTTCAGCAATCGAAGAGCCGACCGAGACCTATCCCCTGCCTGTCGAGCACTGCGGCGTTTGCCGCTGGCGCTACAAGTGCGAGAAGCGATGGGAGGATGACGATCACCTCTCGCGGGTTGCTTTCATCACCGCCGCCCAAGTCAAGCGACTGGAGGCCGCGGGCATCACGAAGACGGCGATGTTGGTGACAGCCGACAAGTCGAAGCGAATCCCGGGCATCTCACCAGAAGTGCTCATCCGACTCGTCGAACAAGCCGACCTGCAGAAGCGCAGCGACGACAAGCCCGTTCCAGAATGGAAGCTTGTCCTGCCCGCCAAGGAGGGCCTCGGTTTAGCTCCGCTTCCCGAACGTAGCCCAGGCGACGTCTTCTATGACATTGAAGGACACCCATACATCGGCAACCACGGCCTCGAATACCTGCACGGCATCGGCACGATTGACACAGGCAAGTTCGTGTTCCGCGGCGAGTGGGCCCACAATGGACCGTCCGAACGCCGAGTTTTTGAAGAGTTCGTCGATTTTGTCATGGAGCGATGGTCTCGGCACCGCGGAATGCACGTTTACCACTACGCGGCGTACGAAATAACGGCACTCACCCGTCTTATGGGTCAGTACGGCACGCGTGAGAAGGAAATTGATGCCATGCTTCGCGGCAACATCTTCGTCGACCTTTATCGAGTAGTTCGCCAGGGCGTACGCATCGGTGTTCCCTCGTATTCGATCAAGAAACTCGAACCCCTCTACATGGGACCGCGTGAGGGCGAGATCGTCATGGCCACCAGCAGTGTGATTCAATACGAACGCTGGCTACATAGTGGCGACCAGAACATTCTCGATGAGATCAAGCTCTACAACATGGAGGACGTCAAGTCGACCTATCTGTTACGGGAGTGGCTCGAGAAACGTAGGGCTGAGGTGGTTGAGCAACAGGGTGATTTACCAAGGACTCCTGCGGTGGAACCAGAGTCGGCAGGGCGAGATGATCCAACGCTCCGTCAGCTCATCGATCGGCTCAACGCCGATCGACCTTACGAGGCATCAAACCAATGACTCAACCATCAAGTGACTCACGAAGCGCTGCGGCCCGTTGGCTGATGGCCGATCTCTTGGAGTGGCACCAACGAGATGCACGACCTGAATGGTTGATTCACTTTCAACGAATAAAGGAATACGACGATCAGGACTTCATCGAGAGTGGTGACTGCATAGGCGGATTGTCACTCGTCGGACAAGTGGGCACCATTGACAAATCGAATATCTGGCAGTTCCGGTTTCCTGACCAAGACCACAAGTTCAAAGAAGGCGACGAGGTTTTTGACCCGAAACCAGCCAAAGTTGAACTGTTCAGCAGCACTAAAGAGGAGAATCCATTTCCCAAATCGGTGCGGGTCGGCGAGATAGCCGAGATCAACGACTCCGACGGCACCATCGATATCAAGATTGGAAAGGGACAGGAGCAGCCCACTGCGACAGCGTTCGTTCCCGGTCGTCCGATCCCTGACGAAGACATACGAGTTGCACTCCAACGACTCGCGCAATCGGTTCTTGACGAAGCAACATCACCCAAAAGCTTGAAATATCGAGGGGCAATAGCGCTCCTCCGGCGAGATCAGCCACGCTTTCGCGATGGAGCAAGCCTCGATCCGAAGCCCGGCGAGTCGGCGTCAGATCGCTTCATCCGACTTGCAGCGCAGCTTGATCACTCCTATCTCGTGGTGCAGGGGCCGCCGGGTTCGGGCAAAACTTGGGCGCTCTCCCGAGCGGTGCTCGAGTGCGTCGCTGCTGGTCAGCGCGTGGGCCTCAGTGGTTTCAAGCACGAGACGATGAAGACGATGGTCGACGCCATCCGGGAGGCGCTGACGGACCCCGTGATCGCCGCCAAGTTCCGACACCTTAAGACGCCGGTCAGAGCAATCCGAAAGATTGAGAAAGGGGCAACGCCTGCGGCGGATCCGATTGGTTTCGTCACTGAAACTACACAGAACAAGGACGTCGATAATGCAATAGAGCTCAAGACGCATCAGATTGTGGCAGGAACTGCATGGCTATTCGCGCCGAATCCCAATAGGAAAATTGGCGCGCGCCCCGAAATGGAACTTGATGTAGTCTTCATTGACGAAGCTGGCCAGATGTCGCTAGCAAACGCGCTCGCAATAGCAACGTCGGCCAAGAGCGTGGTGCTGGTTGGTGACCCGCAACAACTTGCGCAACCTGGCAAAGGCGCCCATCCACTCCTGCCTGAGCCAGCAGATGAGCTCTACCCACAGGCCTCAGGCGCCTCTGCCCTTGAGCACGTTCTTGCTGGACGAGCCACCGTTCCGACCGACGAAGGCATCTTTCTTGACGTCACATTCCGACTACACCCTGAGATCTGCAAGTTCATCTCTGCGGCCATGTACGACGGTCGGCTTGAGCACGCCGACAACTGCCAAACTCGCGCAGTCACTCTCTCCAGTGGTCAACGCGAGACTGGCATTCGCTGGTGCCCAGTGGAGCACGATGGCAACAAGACCAGTTCCCCCGAGGAAGTAGCAGCGATCGAGCAGATCGTTCGACAGTTCGACGGGGCTTCCATCACGAATAAGAACGGTCAAACGCGCCCGATCAACTCAGCAAACGACATCCTGCTCGTGACGCCCTACAACTCCCAAGCCAATGACCTTCGCCGAGCAATGCCGGATCTGCGAGTAGGCACCGTTGACAAATTCCAGGGTCTCGAAGCTCCGATTGTGATCTTTTCACTTGTGGCCTCGACCTCAGAAGACGTTCCTCGCGGTCTCGAGTTTCTCTATAGCACCAACCGTCTCAATGTTGCCGTTTCACGCGCCAAGGCCCTATGCATCGTCGTTGGCAGTCCCCGATTGCTAGCCGCCAGGTGCAATTCCGTTAAGCAGCTTCAGCTGGTCAACGTTCTCTGCAAATACGCAGAGATGGCCGAACGCTGGCAAGTCGAGTAGTTTTGCGACTAGAGGTCGCCTGCTGAATTCACCTCACCTCGGCAGATTCTGTTCCAGTCACGAATCGAAAGTTCCCCAATCTGCGAAGACCTTCGGCGAAGAACCATGTGTCTTTGGATACTGACGTAGCTCAGACGCTCTAGCCCTGCAAAGCGCCACTCTTCAAGACGAACTGAGCGCCAGTGTTGTGCATACCGCCGAGGATTCGAATAGATCGGCCGCACCAATAGAAAAGCAGGACTCGCAGCAATCACTACGCACGGTCGCAGCTTGCCCTCACCTGCCGGGTCTTGTGGCTTGTACGGAATGTAGGCCATAACAACTGAGCCCACCGACATGTCCGCTGGCGATACGCCTTTCCCCGGTTTGATATGCGGGTGAACGAGACGTCTCTGCTCGATCGCCTTCCGAGGCTCAGACTTCTCCGGTGTTTTTGCTATCGGCTTAGCCTCGGACTTCGGCTTTACCTTGACGAGCTTCTTTTGCGCGGCGGGCTTCGCGGCCACAAGCGGCTTTCTACGCTTGTCCTTTCGTTGTTTGCGAAGCTCCCTCTTCGCACCGTCCAGGGAGCGAACCTTGGGTTTCGGCAGCAAGATCGGTTTCGGGGCGTCTTCTTTGACCTCGAACAAGCCTTTCGGCACAAAGTACTGCTCAAGCATCGAAGATGCATGGTTTCCGGCGGCGATCACGTGTGCGTAGTAGAGCATTGTCATCAACCTGCCATGCTTTTCGACGAGTTTCGGAGTCAAGCCATCGAGGTCGGCTTGAGTCGGCTCGTCAAATGACGCGCCGAGCAACTCTTCGGCGGTCTTGGAAATCGGTTGGGTTAGTGCAAGCACCAGTTTCATCAGATACTCGTCCTTCGATAGGTGCATACACGCCTTGACTATCTGTGTCGCCTGCACTTCGGTGGTTTTTTCCCCCGAATAGATCAATCGAACTCGGTTGGCAATCCACCGAATGTGCGAACGATCGCCGTGAACGAACATGTCGACGAGTTCGCCTGGGGTCGCCCCACGAAGAATGGCGGCAAGTCGCTGGATGCGCTCCGTGGTCATGACCTCATCTTTCCCACCGGCTGTAGCAGGGTTGCGGCTTCATAACGCACCGTTCACAGCACTTGTGACTCAGTCATCGTCGCTCTCGTAGTACGGCAACACCGGGTCAGCCGCGATTGCCTCAGTGTGTGCTCGCAATACCTTGACGAAGGTATTGCGGGTCTCAAGATCAGGAACAGCAACCACGATCGAAATCGACGCCACTACGAGGCTGGCAGACACTCGAACCGCCTTGTCCGGGACGACTTGACCGTCATCGTCGTGCCCTAGGTCCATCAACTGCATCAGGAACTCAATTCGGGCGTCATCTGAAGTCGAACGAGCGAACCGATACATCGCCGTAAAGACGGCGTCCACTTCGGCCCGTTCACGTGCAGACTCACATTCACCACGCCGAATCTTGGCAATCGCGTTCAAGTGGCTGACCACGTCTTCCTTTGTCTCCGGGTGAATGCAGCCGAGCAACTCCATCACCGAAGTCGCCGTCGTGAGTAGGAGCATCAACTGCGGGTCGTCACCCTCTCGCTTCAGTGCCACACGCGACCACAGTGGTGATGCCTCGCCAAATGCGTGCGTGAGCTCATCGGCCGAATCTGGCCAACGCTCGATGACATCTGCGAACCAGTCAGTGAACATTACGAAGAAGTCGATCATGAAGGACTCGTCGAGCATCCCCGACGGAACCTGGTCGCGTTCAGGGTGCAGGTTTGCGTAGTCGTCGGAATTGAAGAGTGGCATGTTGGATACCTCAGTTGCTATCTGGTTGATGTGTGAGCTGCATTCGCGCGAGCATTCGGCTCGCGTAGTTCAGTATCGGGGATCGACCCAGAGAAAAAAACTTGAAGCAAATTGTTTCTTTCTGATCAAGAATTGACACAGAAATCTGTTGTCCCATTAAGTCACCAATTGGCTCAGAGACTCGAGTTTGCTGAACCCACGTTGATTCGCATCAACCTTGAGTAGTGTGTCGCAAACAAGGAGAAGGTGTGAACCAACAGCGAACCAACTTCACTAAAGATGCGAATAGGACGGTTGCCGACGCACTGCGCCATATTCGAAGGGTTGGAGAGCTCGCAAACCGAGATGTCTACAGGTACACCAACTCCGATGTTGACGAGATTGTTGCTGCTTTACGCGCCGAAGTCACCCGTACGAGCGCCAAGTTCATGCGCGGTAGCAGCAGCCCGACAGCGCGCTTTCGGCTCTCAGAAACCGGGTCGTTGGCTCCTGCTCTCCCAAAGCGTGCCGAAAAATGGAAGTTTGCCTACGCCAATCTCTTGCGACGACGCATCATCGCCAACGCGAGACTCCGCAAAATTCGAAGTAAACCATTCGCTTCGGACGCAGCAGCGGATCGCCTTCTTCGAGCCATTACGCCGCAGACCAATACAAAGCGGTCAACGACGAACACGGTCGCCAGAACTAGTAGTCCGTGCCAATGCGCCGATCACGTAGAAACGACTCCGACCAATACGGCGGTCTTGCCGGCTGGCTCTTCGCCGATATCGCACTCGTATTGGCATTGGCATTCCTCTCTTCCAAGGTCGTTGGGAGGAATTCCGTGGATGCTGCGCCCCGTAGCACGACCACCACCACCACCACAACAACAACGACACTGCCGCTAACCAGCACCACATCGCAGCAGAGGCCAACGGAGGCATCGGGGGCATCGGTCCGCGAGATTACGTTGTCCGAGGTTTGCATCAGTGACCCTGACTCACTCATCGCGGCACACCCAAAGGTGGAGGCGAAGCTACGAGAAAAGAACGAGTCCCCGACCGCGAAGTTCAGCGTCCTGCTCATCTATGCCGGCTATGGCGGAGCATCATCAGACCAGGACCCGCTCGTGCTGCAAGACGAAGCCAAGGAACGCGCCAGAGTCCTTCGAGACACGCTGCAACGATGGTCACGCCTCAGCAAAGAGAACTGGGTGAAGGATCTGGGACACGACCGGGGAACGACAATTGGCTGCTACAAGCTGTACTTGCTGAAGGAACTCAAGAACGACTAGATCATCGGCGAATCAGCGGCGCTTGCGACGTGATCCACTGCGCGGTTTCCCCGGCTCGGCGAGCCAGACCCACAAGTGCACATCGATGCCGAAGCAGTGCCCGACTGCCAGTTCCTGTTCGTGCACCACCGATCCGATTTCGCCCAGCAAGACACGAGCCTCCTTCACGGCCATGGGCATCACCTCCTTGCCGAACTCCTTGAATTTTCTGTTGGACCCTGGCGCATACTTCACGACTCTTGCGAGATCCGCGGGCACACTCCCGCGCAACGACGTCATGAGGAGCGAGATCAATGGCTGATCCGACTTCCGTCCCTTGAGCTTGTCGCAGTCCTTCTTGATCGCACGCTTGTATCGTGCTCGCAGGTTCGGAACCAGCAGGTCAAAGTCGTAGAGATGCTTGCCTTCCACGATCGTGAGTGGATGGAGGTCGGCATCCAACACCGCCAGGTCGTGCTTGTTCCACTCCCGAGCAACGGTCAATTTCGGGTGTCGTGATGCCAACGCCGCGCCGAGCCTGTCCCGCACGTACAACTCGGCCTTGCCGCTGGCCGCCACCCAGGAGGCTTCAGCGTGGTGACTCGGAGCCTTATCCATATGTCGGAATGCACTCACCATCGCATCAACCGCCGACCATTCGCGCACATCCCGAAGGTAGCACTCGCTGGTTGCGAGAGGTCCGAGTTCAGAAAGCACTTACCAAACCTGGTTGAATTGTCGCGTCGCTGACTCAGTCTCCACTCTCCGGCTCGTCGAGACCACTCTGGAAGCCATCCCGAAAGCCCGAGATATAAGCGGTAACCACCGCAAACGAGACACGGAACGCCCATACGACACGTCTCGTCAACCACACCAGTAGTGCCAGAAGTGGCATCACCACTAACTTAGATGATCGTCCCAAAGGAGGCGTCATGGCGAGGGCAAAAGAGGCGGTCGAGACGTTCATGGAGCTTGGAGCCAAGTACGAGATCGTGCTCGTCGGACTCTCGGACGAGGTCACCAAACAAGGTCAGACCGTAAGGGCCGCGGCCGAGAATGCTGCCAGAAGTTCGGAGAGTGCAGCGAATGCGGTGATGCAGTTGGAAGCCATCCGCAGCGAAGTAACCGATGCTCTCGCAAGCATCAATGAGCTGCTTGCGAAAGTTGACGCGACCCACGCACAAGCTGAGAGCACATTGCAAACCCTCGAGGAACGCCTTCGTGATCTCGACGCAGCCGATCGGCGCCAACGTCACGAAACAGAACGGCTTGCCCGAGCGTCGCAACGCAACTTCATTCTCCTTGGAACATTGGCCGTCGCGAGCGTGCTCATCGGAATCATCGCTCTGGTCGGCTGAAATGACGACTTCATCTGGGCAAGCGCGCGGTTCGGATCGGTTCGAATGGGTGTACGCCAAGCTGGCCCCGAAAGTGAACGATGCATCGCGGAAACTCGAAGTTCTCGTAGAGCGTTACTCCAATCTTGCGAAGGAGGTTGGCTACCTTCCACTGGCGGGCATCACCACGTCAAGCGGCCTGCTCGGCGCATTGTTGGTGTCCCAGGATGCGAGCGGTCGCATCGATCCATCGAAGCTTCCCAACTCGGTTCGAGAGGCGTTCGAGATGCAGTATCCAAATCTCCACGAGGCTGGACGGCTCTCCGAGCTGACGTTGGACGACGCACAGCCTCTGATCTCGGGATGGGTCGGGAAACTCACCGAGATCATGGTGCGGGACAAACTGAACTCCGGTGACCCGATTAGTGGCTTTCGACTCCCTGCCGGCCATGTCGCGCACCTCGCGGAGGATCCAACCCAGGAGGGCTGGGACATCCGTGTCGAACCCAGCGGTCAACTCTTCCAGGTGAAGTCAACGTCGGACCTGGGATACGTGCGGGAGTCGGCACGGAACCTCAATGATGAAGGCATCATCTTCATTACCACCGACATGGCTGGCAGCCCCGACTTATCCGACTTGAACATGTTGCTGCTGGAGATCGACGAGAGCAAGGACGAAGTTCTCGGCATGCTTTCGGGTGCGCTCGACGAAAGCATCACCGACGATTTCGGCTTTCTTGATGACGTACTCGGTCCGCTAGCAATCGTGTTCAGTGCAGGCACTGGAGCGCTTCTGGTCCGCACCGCGTACAAGGAATATCAGGCCCATGGGTCACTTGCTTTGGTTCGGCGTCGCTATGGATCTCGGGTCGTTGGCAAGGTCGCTGCGATGGTGTCTCCGATTCCATTCACCGGGTGGGCAGTCCGCAAGTGGTTGGATGCCCGCATGTACGTGAACGACGCAGTACGGACCGCGCAAGCACGACTCACGAGAGCAAACCGTCTCATCGCGTCGCTGAACTTGAATACGAATGGCTAGACGACGAGACGCCTCCCATTGAGCCTTCCGACGCACAAGATGAACTTGACCCTCACCTCCTCGGCTCGCTATGTGAGCGATGCTCAGTTGCCATCAAAGAAAGAGGTAATGGTCCTCACATGCATCTCGGCAATGATTTCGTAGTCACCGTAACCACCTGCCATAACGAGAATCGTCTTACATCCCAAACTACGAAGGTGCTCGGCAACAATCCGGTCTCGCTCCCCAACCGCGGCCTGCGTTAGCATCGGGTACACGTCAACGCCTGCGTTGTAGAAGACGATGTCAGGTTGAGTTGCAGTCAGGGCCGCAAGGGCCGCTGACAGTTTGTCGAAATAGTTGCCGGCATCTGCGAAGTACACCCTGCTCCCGTCATCGAGATCGGATGCCGAATAGGTGTCGAAGTTCGACGTCGATAAGTCAATCTGCAGTACACCAGTGCCCTTGATGTGGCGAGCAGTTCCGCCACCCCAGTGGGCATCAAGATCAAGAACGACAACTCGTCCCCCTTTGCGGGCGTACAGGGCACCAATCGCGAGTGAGTTGACGGTGCAGAAACCGGCACCTGTGTCGGGCCGAGCGTGGTGCAGCCCGCTGGAAAGTGAACAAGATTGTCGATGACCGCGAACGCAGACGTCATCAACCGCGCAAAGAATGCCGGCCGTCGAATGGAGAACCTGCTGCCAAATTCCTGCATCCCATGAAAAGCCGTTGGAACTTGCAAGGTCACGCGGCTGCCCCGTTGTGACAGCTTCGTAGTACTCGGGGGTGAGATTTTCCTGAATCAGTCGTTGAGCAAGTTGCAACATGTCGGGGCTCGTGGCTGGATCCTCGAGAATGACCCGAGACGCAAGGTGCTGTTTGCCCCGTATCGCATCCACGATGAAACGTGATTTTTTGAATGTTTCGAATTCAGTTGCTGGCGCGCAGTACTGCTCATTCCAGTAGATACTCATGGGGTGAAGAGACTGCATTATTACTGTTGAATCCCCGCACTGGCGCCGTATGGATTGCCGGAATCGTTGTAGTGCGCGTAGAACTCTTCCTCGTTGTCATTGAAGACAAAGAGCACGCCGGATTGGCGGGTGATCATGTAGTTGAAATCGCCGTCGCGTCCTGTACCGGCGAACTGGCTTCGAATCAGCGCAACTTTGTGCTTCGCTGCCATCGCTTCCAGCCCTGCAACGATATGGTCGCGCACGACCTGCGCCGTATTAAAAATTCGGCCTCCAAGTTTGGTTTCATCATTCCAACTGAATGCGAGTCCCGAAAATCGCCCAGACGCCAGCAGTCGGTCAATCTGGTTAATCGAATCGGCCACTGCCTTGGTCACGCGCTCATCAAGTGCTGAATACCCCATGTTGTGTAGGCCGGGCTCGTATGTTCCCGTCAGTATACCCGCAGCACGCCAATGGGGATCGCATTGGAATGGGCGAATTGTAGCGTTACCACCTCCGGTCGTACAGCGATGTGCCAGGTGGGGCGTGTTGGTTGAAGTCATGGTGCTGCAGATGTTACGCACGAATGATGCCGGGCTGTGACACAAACACCGGGATAAACATGGTGACTCAGCCATACGGTGCAACGAACACTTTTTCGGCGATTACTTTTGCATAATAACCGGTAGAATTTAAGTTGAAGATTTTCGCGCTGTCATATGCAGTGCCTATTGCCCCACAGGCACCCACCAAAAAGAAAAAGAAGAGATAAATGGCCAGCGTAAGAATGCCCGAATACGACCCAGAACATCCAAAGCGTTATGCCGCTCAGATGGAATATCTTCATGCAGTAGTGGAACGTTTAAACGACCCCATGATACGCATCCGTCAACAAACTGAAACGCGGAAACGAATGGAAGCAACACCTGGGGGCCGTTGGCTTTTGGCCTTGAATAGGTTCAAGGATGAAATCGAAGGACAATAGGGCCAAAAAGAAAAATTGGCTGAATGGAAAAAAATAAACCGAATCCAGAACCGCTGGCGGCTGAAGATTACGGAGACAAGGACTAAGTCAGGCTCGCATCTGCCTAGGAATTGCCGTCGTCGCAAGTTCGCTGATCACCCATCGACCCTCGGGGGTTTTCATGAAACGTGGTCCCCAGAACACGTCGAACAATCGCTGGATCTCGGCCGCCCACGCGGCCGCATCGTGGATTCCCCACAGCGGGCGGTAGCCGATCTGGTCGTCACGGTCCAGCCACCACCCCGCATCCAAGTGACGCATGTGCAGCTCTACACCGTGGCGCTGCCCCCAGGACCATTGGTTTCGAATACCGTCGGCATCAACGTACAAGCCCTGGCAGAGCTCGAACGACCACTGGTTTGCCGCAGCAAACTTGCCGTGCGTGCAGATGCGCTCGGCGATCGTCGCGAGAAGTTGCTCGGGGTGCTCGCAGTATTCCACCCCGCGCTCGCGGAGGGCGCTCGTGAGAGCCGCCACGGTCATCTTCGGTGGAGCCAGTATCCCCGTTTGTGACGGCGAGTAGTGCAAGAGCAAATGGAAGATTGCATGGGTGTGTGCCGGGCGTCGACCCAGTGAGTGGATCTCTTGCAGGAGCTCTGTTCGGGAGAGCGCCGCGTCTCGCGCCTCGGCCCAGCGATAGATCTGCGAGAACTTGTCCCACTCCCATCGATATTCGTAGCAATGGCTGAAGTAAAACCATGGCCACGTCTTGGGACGTGACGTTTTGACATCAAAGTGTGACATCTCCTGATCGCAACGCGGGCAGTGGTTCGGGTCCTCCTCGCACAAGCACGGCGCCTTGCGCACTGCAATGAGAGATGCTTTATGCGCTCGTCGTTCACGACGATTGGCGTTGCGCTTGGCCTTGCGGACGGCGCGGGCAACGCTCCCCAACGGGGAGCAGGTTGAACGCGCTAAATCGCGGCTTTTCTCCGCTTGTCGGTTGCGAACATGTTCCATAGAAGCCTCCTGGATCTACAAGATCCAAAATTCCTATGGATAAGAACCGCCATACGAAAAGCATACATCTGTCGATACCGAATGACGTCCACGTCAGTTACCACAACGAACCTTGATTGTGTCAAATCCGCCATCAGGAAAACGAAAATAGAGGTCACCTTTCGTGCCCTTCTTGTGATCTTCGTATTGCATTAGGCCATGCAGACCAGATTGGCGATACGGCGTCGTTGGCTCGAGATACTGGCTGAGAAGACGGCTAATTGCCTTTTGATGCGACAAGTCGTTTGGAGCTGAGCCAATACTGCGGCCATCCGATGACATTGGGTCATAGTCGGCGGGCTGCAGGTGCACAAGAGTTGACGCCAGGCTCTTCTTGGGGGCATGACGCAAGGAATAGGCACAACATGCTGATTCCTCAAGTGCCGAGAACGGTCGCTCGTCTCGATGAAAGCACTCCCACAAATGGCGATGACCACTACCAGCAATCATCAACGCACCTTCCAAGGTGCTAACCGCACGATCGACCAAAAAATGGTGCACCTGATGCGACACGATGAAACGCCACGCCGCATCGCAGCACTGCTGCCATGGAGTGTCTGAGTGGTGTGCCTTCACCGCGATTGCATACAATTGGTAACCGGACGTGCGAACTGAGATTCCAAATGCACGGTCTTTTTGATGCGGTTTCAATCCATTTCGGAACGAATGATATTGAGAAACCTGATCAACCGAAGGAAACGCATCATTTCCACCAAACGCTTGCTGGTATGACGGCGGCACGGAGCCCCCAAAGAAGTCGCGGAACGTCGTTGGACGCTTTGGCGGTTTCCCATTTCGACCGCCACGAATGTTCTCCAGGAGCTCCTTTGGAGGTTCCGGAATTTCCGGTGCGGGTTCAGGAACTTCTTGCGGCGGATTTGGATTCAGCTCGATTGGTGGTTCTTCGCGTGGCCGCCCGGGAGTGAAATAAATTTCACGGCGTTCCGGCACGATTGGTTCGCCTGGACTTATCGGTTTGGGATACTCCATTGTTCTCTCAATCCTTTCTTTATACCCACGAGACGATGACCAATGTGTAGCGAGACCCGTTTACGGTCTATGTTGCGACTATATCAATTCATTTAGATGTTTATGAAAACCAAGAATGCCCGAATAGAAGGATTCGATTTGCAACTGTCGGTACTGATCCGAAAACTTCAGAGTCACAAGATGAGAAATTTTCTCTTGATAGCTGTGCCAAACCGAATCAATGCTCCCGTTACATGCCTCTCGTGGGCATAGCTGCACATCCTTGATATCTGCAACAGACAATCGGAACTCTGCCACCTGATTGGGTATGTGGTACGACCGCATTCCCATGCGATCGAGCAGCGTGTCGTAGCCACGACGCGAATATCGCCCGACTTTGAACGCCTTGTCATAATATTCGTAGCCCTTTTTTGATAACCCATCGCCCTGGTCGAGGGCATGAACTCGCAGATACTGATTCGTGAGGGAGACGATGCGACACTCGCGGTCACGAAACGCAAGCAGTGGTGCTGGCACATCGGAGCCAGCAAGACGGTCTACGAAAAAAGCTTTTGATTCGAACATATCGCCCACGAGAGTTTCCGAGCTTGGAATCTGCGTCGCCACGTAGTCCTTGATGACCTGATGGAGCTGGTCGCCGATCAAGCCGTAGGGATGTTCTGGTACTGCCATCAAGCTGCTCCTTCGAAGATTGGGAAAATAGATACTTGCAGGCTCAAACCACTGACTGGCGCATCTACCTCAATACTCCACAACACCCCTGTTTTATTGTGAACTCAGCATCAAGAAGCCTTCGTAACTGAAGGCGGCAACCGAGCCCACACCGGGCCGCGGTGCCACCCACAACGGGGATGCGGCGCAACGAGCGCAAATACCAACGGTGCTCGATGCGTCAACAACTGGCGAACATCGCCCGCTGTTCAACCAACCCCGGCCATAAGGCCGGAGAAAGCAGCAATGCAATGAGCAAGAACAACCCATTCACCCCCGCGTACTGGACTCACCAGGTATGCGAGATCACACCCGATCTGTTCCTCAGCGCGGCACTCCCCTGCGACCTCGACGCAGCACTCGTGGTGCTCGAGGCGTGGCGTGCGGTAGGCATCACCGACTACGTCGACGTGCGCATCGAGGACGACGCGAGCGAGTTCTTCACAGAACACGCACCCGACATTCGCTACTGGCGCGCACCAGCAGACGACCACCTCGGGCTACAAGACCACTCCTGGTGGACCCAGGCAAACGAACTGATCCACGCGGCGTTCGCACGGGGCGGAAAGTGCATGGTGACCTGCGCAATCGGCGTCAACCGGAGTCCGTCGATCGTGTTCTCCACACTGCTCACCCTCGGGTGGGAAGTTGAGGCGGCACTCACCCAGGTTCGCACGGCACGGCCGGTGGCGGTGGCACCGTACGCAGACCAGGCAGCGGTGTGGCATGCACTCACCCAGGGCAAGTCGCAAACCGAGGTTGCATCTCTGCGACGTCGGGTGCAGCGATGGCACCAGCAGAACCCGATCGACGCACAGCGCATCATCACGTCAATCCACAACCAACTGGCTTCTTGAGGAGCACCCATGTTGAACTTTGAACGATTGGAATGCGACGCGGAGGACCCGAATGTTCTCTTCAGGATGATCGAACGGAACGTTGACCTCGTCGTCACCTACATCGCAACTGACGGGACGACCATGGACGACGACGTGTTCTACGAGATCGCGCAGATACAGGACCATTTTTTAGTGTTCGTCAACGTACCCCTCGTGGAGGCAGACCTGGCTACTGCGATGATCGACCACCCAGAACAAGATTGCAACAATTCGAAGGAGGATCGTCTCAACCTGTTTATCTTGCACACCTCCATGTGTGAGATTTACAGACTGTGGAGAGAACGGTACAGAGACAATAGACCATGACCACCCCAGCACCCACTGTCATCAAGACCATCACCGCCGACGAAATCCGCGACGTGACGCACTACTGCCACTTCATCGCCGCACGCCAAGGCAAGCGCTCAGCGGTGATGTACCGGTTCGCCGAGTACACCCCATTTGAGTTGCTCACTGCCCTGCAGGCCGCGCGAGCAGTTAAACGCGATAGCCACTTCTCCGGGTTCGCACCACGAGCGAACCTGTCGCATGTCAACTTCCTCAGCGATGGAACGCTGGAGGTGATGATGGTGAAGAAGAATCAGAGATAGTAAGTAGCTGATTTCCTTCAATTCACACCACTATTGCAACTTCTAAGGAGAACCGATTGCTCCCGAAAAGTTAACTTCCTCAAGGTTCACACCTGAGAAGTCAATACCGGAGAGAGTTGCGCCGGAGAAGTTGACTCTCTGGAAGCTACTTCCTGCAAGACTTGCTCCTGTCAGATTGGCTCCCGAAAAGTCGCATTCATCGACAAAGGCCCCCTCGAGAATCAATCCCGAAGCATCTATTCCTCGCAGCGAACACGCCGACAGGCCAGCTGCTCGAGTCCATCGGTGCACTTCTAACTGGCCGTAGGTCTCCTCGTCCCCCTGCTCTAGCTCAAACTCGGATGGGTCCCACCCGCTCCCTTCTGCAAGCTTGGGAAGGTTCTCTTCCAGACGATCCAGTTCAATTCCCATCTCCCCAACCCAACGGGTGATGACCGCATTCCGAAAGATTGAGCCATCAAACATGCACGCATGGAACGACGACCCCCTGACCACTAGTTGGCCAAGGCCCGATCCCCGCAGGTCAACTTGATCGAAGTCCATAAGACTCAGATCCAGTTGCGATTTCTCCAGCCCACGCCAGTCCGCCTTTGATACCAATAAACCCGGTCCGATGCTGGATGCGACAAACATGTTTCCACTGTATTCAAACCGGGTAGATGATTGGGCAAGACATCATGTCATTCATTTGAACATGACACCAACGTTCAGTCTGAGGGTCTAATCCACGACGCAAGGCCCAGATTTGCGACATATCTCGATTGGTCTTGAAAGACCAGATACTCAATGAACCCCCGATCATCGGGAAATTGATCTCGGCTCCTACCTTTCAGGTAGGCAAGTGCATCGTCACAGAACTGCACCCACTGGCTGTATCCGGCGCGATCTTGATGATCGAGTTCAATCGGTGCGTCTCTTGAGGCAACCCCTTGTCTCCACAGCCAACTATTCACCACAGCATCAAGGATTGGTGCGCGATTTCCTTCGGGAGACAAGAAGTAAAGCACCTTTGTAGAAAAGGAAGGGCCGAGGAATTTGATTGCTCCTACGTCTGATCCAAGAAACTCAAAAGCTCTCCCTGGACTAACTTTCGCCTCGTCACGCAACTGTGTCATCCACTTGATAAGTCGAATCGAAGAGTCATCAGTTGCGGTACCTAAACACTCAATGACTCTGTTCGTGCGATATGCGGCATAGCCCGCAGGGCCAAAACCCCAAGCCATTACTCGAGTGAAGAAACTAAGCACCGTGTGTGGATCAAGTGTCCTGGCTTCGAATAGGAGATCGCCGCGCGTAATCGGGCCAGAGACTCCGTGTTGTGGGTAGTCCACCCAGCTCTTTCCGACTTCAATCAATTGCTGAAGATAGTCACCCTCGTGCTCCACGTACCGGGTGGCGAGTTTGTGAATCTGATCGAGTGCACGGTTTCTTGAGATCATGACCAGAACCTAGTGTCCACCTTTGATGAAGTACCCGTGACGCCCCAGGTACAGCCCGTACCACTCCTCGAACGCCGTTGCTGTCGCCAACGTGGGAAGCGTCACCGACGGCATAAGCGCTTTTTCAAGCCGACCATTGGGATAATCACGCACCCACTTGCTGGCCTTGTAATCACTGAGATGCTGTTGAATACGTTCCTCAGGTGAGTGCGCCGTCTCCCCCACGTAGATCGAAGTCAGTCCGTCAGGACACTTGGGGTAGGGATCAGCTGGCGTCCAGACGTAGATCAATCGCTTTGGTTCGGCGAGCCCCCGCACCGTGTCAGAAAACGCACAGTTGTCCAAGTGGATGCGAGCACTCACTAACGGCGCATCGCCCCCATCGTCCTTAGGTCGCTTGAACTCAACTGGACGGCTGGTCACCGAGCCACTCACAGGGTCAACGAGCACGGACAAAGGCTCATAGCCATCCGTGCTGTCGTCAGCGGTGCGAAAGATCTGTCTCTGCGAACCAAGGTCGCCGACGCCAGCGAACGAATCGGGGCTACCAACGTGGTGCCAACCGCGAACGTCACGAACGCGCGTAGGTAGCGCAAACTGACGGCTGAATACTTCACTCAGCAGTGACTGCAGGTCGTGTGAAAGCAGTCGACGGCGTTCGGTGAGTTCCTCTGGCGTCGACGAGATACGACCTCGCCGAACAAACAGCACATCCTGGGACTGCTCCGAAATTCTGAAGATTGCCTCCTGCCCGAATTCGCGGCCGATCGAGACCGCCTGGCGCTCACTTACGTCGCGAAACGCGAGACTTTGCTCACCGCGATAGCCCGACACGGGGTCGCCACCGAAGGCGGTTACGTACGAGAGCTGCTCATCATTGGCAAATTTACGCAACCCGTCAATGGAGAGTGCATACTTTCCAGAACGGGATGTAGTGAGACGCGGGGCCTCGCCGCTGACCACAAACCATGGACCGGCTCCAAGAGCGCCGTCAATGGTGACGAATGCAGCCGCATACCGCAATGCTCTATCGAGATTGATCGTTGGACGAGTACGGCCGGCTATTCGTTGTTCTCCGCAGACGCTGGGATAACTGACATCCACGTGACCAACTGAATATCCTCAACATCTACACGAGGAAGGGCCTTTGCCGGCGGGCGTGGTTGCAGACCGAACTGTTTGGCCATGTCGCGCAGCAACTGCACCTTCTTGACCTTGGTGGCTTTTGCGTCGTTCAAGATCTCACGGGTTCGCCGAACGATTGAGCGCTCCCATCGACCATTGAGGCGTCGCTCGAGATCGAGCTGCTCGTCCGCTGTGAGGCCCGCGACACCCTCACGTACGAGTTGAATTGCTTCGCGGAGGGGCTTCTCGAGTTGCGGATTCAGGTTCTTGGGATCTGCAAGCAAAGCCCATTCACGGTGCATCGCAGTGCGAGCGACCGCCCATGCATCGAACACCTTGTCTTTGCCGAGATTGTCAATGTGCTGGGCCACCGTGGAATCACCGGGATCGGCAAGCATCAGGCAAGTGAGTGTGTCGTACTCAAGCAAGGGTGTGCCATCCGCCTGCACAAGGGGCAGGCCAGTCACCGCATCGCATGGGACGAAGACGAACCACGGTTCGTGGAACTCGCCCATCCGGACACAGAACACATAGCCACGGTGACGTGCACGTTGGCTAACGATGCCACTTCCCGACCCGAATGGCAGTCGAAGCACCGCCTCTTTCAACGGCTCGTCGCGTAATGCTTTCGCAAGGCGCCGGCGATACTCCTCACCTGAGAGTGCAGCACCACCAGCACCATCCATGAAGATGAACGGATTGCCCGCATGGAGCTGTCGAATCACCTTGTTTGAGTCGTCGAGTACGACCTCGACATTCGGATTGGCTCGCTGCCCAGGAATCACCTCTCCTGCACCAATTGCGGCATTCGCGTAGGCGATCTTGCGCTGGAGGATCTGCTCCATTTCCAGGTACTGCTCGAAGCGATCAGAGGGAAAGAAACATCCGATATCGACACGTTTGTGCGGGCTGCCGATTCGGTCGATACGGCCATGGCGTTGCACGAGGCGCATCTGGTTCCACGGCAGGTCGTAGTTGATGACACGTCCCGCTTGTTGCAGGTTGACACCTTCCGACAGCACATCGGTGGTGATCAATATGTCGTACAAATCCTTCGACTTCGGTTTGCCGTCGTCACCGAGGGGCCCGGCAGTTCGCGGGCAGAATCCAGCCAGGGTTTCGGCCTTCTCTTGCTGCTCATTCCCTCCGCGACTACCAGAGATCGGGGGCGCGATACGTCCTTTGTAGTCGGCGAGTGGAGAGCTTGACTTCGCCTTCGATACTGCCTCGACGACTCGCGCGTGCAGGTCAACCACCGTGTCGGTATAAGTGGAGAAGACGAGGACCTTGCGGCGCTCCTCTTCGGTTACTGACTTTGTCGAGCCCTTTGTTGCTTGCTTCGCATTGTGCTCAAGACGTGACAGCAACACCGCAACCTTGTCATCAATCTGCTTCTTGTGAAAGCCGGTTGCGGCCTTTAGTAACGCCTGCAACACCTGCAGGTCATGGCTGGTGTGATTTTTGAGAGCTGAAACGTTGTAGTGCTTGGCATCGGTGCTCTGTTCGGCGAGATCCGGATCACTGGCGAGCAGCTCGTCAAGTTCGTCAAACTCGCCGCCCTTCGCATATTCATTCAAGGCATCGCCAATGAGCACTTTGCCGCGCTTGAGTGCCTCGAGGAATGCCTCGTGGGCAGCGATCAGCTTCTTCAAGGTAACGATGAGTGCCTGGGTCGACGACTCCATTCGTTTCAGCACCGCTGAGCGCAGCAAACCCACATTGCGAATCTGCAACTGGTCTTCCTTGCCCGACTTCAGGTACAAGCTTGGTGCGTATCGCGAGAGCGTGAGCTTGCCGGAAACTGGCGCATCGCTGGGGTCAAGGACGAGATCGTCGTCTTCGGAGACTGCAAAGGCATCAAACACCAAATCGGCAACCTTGCCGGCTTCGCTACCGAGGTCGTAGTCAAGACGCATGAGATCGGGTGTCGGGAAGACGATCGGCACCTTGACACCCTCGTTGTTCAGGATCTGATCGCCGGCATAGTGCTTCTTGATGAATCGGCGAGTGCGTCGCACGGCGACTTGATCCATCAAGTCGAAGAGATGTTCGGGGCTGAGCGTGTCCGGGTCGCGTCGTTGGGCTGCCTTGATGTACTCACGAATGCTCGCAATTCCCTTACCGAGAAACTTGGAGTCGTCAAGCACGAAGTACGAGATGAGTGCATAGAGATCCTGCAGGCTGTTGTTCACCGGCGTCGCGGTCATCAACACCACCTGTTTGGGGTGCTCACCGCGCAACAATTCGACAACTTTCTCAGCGCGCTGTGTCGCGAGATTTCGCAAGTTGTGCGCCTCATCAATGACTACCAGCGAGTATTCGTCAAGGTCACGGAGCTCGGGCTTGGTACCAATGCGCACATCGTCGAACGTCACGACCTTTACGCGTGCAGATACGAGGTCATAGCGCTCGAGGAATGGAATCCACGTCGAGTTCTTGAGCGATGCAGGCACTACGACCAAAACCTTCTGCCGGGCGCGCTTTGAAGCGATACGGATGATCTCGCCAGCAATGAACGTCTTGCCGAGACCGACCTCGTCACAGACGAGCACACCAGAGAGCTCTTGCAGAATGCGTAGCGCGCGCTGAATGCCGTCGATCTGAAATTCAGTCGCCGGAAGCTCAATCTGCTCGTCAACTGCCGCCTGAAAATGGCGGCCGTACAACTCCCACAACATGCGCAAGAAGATGTGCAGTGGTGGGTGCGGCAGCCAACGCTCTTCATACACCGAAGCGAGGTCGTAGGTCTCGGATTGATCCCACAAGTCCTGGAACCACTTCTGCACGAGGTCGGTTCGTGTACCTGACGGATACCCGAGAACCAGTTCGCGGTTCCACGACATTCCAGCCCGGGTGAAGTTGGCAGAACCTGCCAGCACGCCAGAGAAATCTGCGTGGTCGGCGATGAATGCCTTGCCGTGCAAAAAGCCCTTGGTGAAGCGCCGCACTTCAACCTTCGGCTGTTGTGCGGGGTCCAGCGACCGTAGCCAGGCAACCATGCGGTGAGCTGCCGCATCGACCTCTTGTGTGAAGCCGAGCATGTCACGCTGGCCGCGCAGCACTTGGTCATGGTGAAGGAGCGCCTCGTTCACCACCGTCTTTTGTCCCGACTCGTCGCGAATTCTGGCATCGTTCTCTGGCTCCGCTCCAAGAAGAATTCGCACCCGTGGCACCTTCTCCAATTCGTCTGCAATCAGCGCAAAGCCCATCGGATTGATATATGCGGTCGCAATGGAGATCGGCGGTGGGTTCTTAAGGTTGGTTCGTAATCCGCCTAAGAGACGGTTGACGGCGTCAGCGACGGTCTCTTTCGTCACAGGATCGTTGGTAGCGAAGATCGGCGGAAAGCCAGGTGCGTTAGTCATGTGCTACTCCTTAGGTCGAAAGCGTTGAGGATCAGGTCTCGCCTCATCCGATGGTCACCTTCACCCGAGTGAAAGGTTTCCAGTATTTCTTGCAGATCACTGCGTGAGAGACCATATGCATCCGCGACCGCGGCATCAAGGGCTGAGAGCAGCAAGTCTCGGCCCGCTTTGCCTCGAGGCGCGCGGTGCTTTACGCCGAGCGAATCCTTCCACTCCTGAAATCGGACGTCATTTGAAATCAGCTCATGGACTAATCCAATGATTTCTTGACCTACAGATGAGTTGATGTCAAAATCAGGGATAGGTAGCGCGTTCAATAGACCTTGGCGCAAGGTTCCTTCGACATACCGCCGCACCAACCAGTCAAACGGGAGAGAAGAAAATATTCCGAGCAAGAAGGCTTCATGGCGTGGCTTTGACTCGGCCGAGTAGAGGTAAGGGATTCCATTCGTGAGGATGACACTCGAAGGAACGAGCGCCACGATCATTGTTCGACGATTAGTCGAATTTGTAGTCCAACGGTATGCGATGCGAGGCCGACGGAATGGCAAGTCGGACATCTCCCCATCAAATCCAAAGAACGCCGAGTTACTCTTATTCTTCAGTGCTCGGGCACGGTCAAAGAGAGATGCCGCTATTCGAGACTCAACAGCCGCTGCGTAGTATTTGCCCGTATCCGAGTTCCAGAGGTCAATGCTCTCACCCTTATAGACAGCGATCTCACCACGACCCGGTGAGTCCTTCAGTAGAAAACTCTTCTTGTCTTTAGTTGCATCAGTCTCGTAGACGGACTGCATAAAGAACTGTGAATCGGAAAAGCGAGGTGACTCAAAGAACTTTCGAAGTAGAGACGCTGAGCGGGTTGATGGAATCTGAGGTATCTCACCTAGCTCGCCAAGCGTACGCAAGTCAAGATGTGCAAGTTCAGACTTGGCCTGATCCCAACTGGATTTCGTTCGGTGCGGGCCACCGAACATGTTCCCTGGATACTGGGAGACTTTATGGGCGGATACGAGCACGAACTCCTTTTGTGCGTGAACGTTGTCGAATACCCAGTATCCACCGTTTGACAAGAGTACGAGTTCTGATCGCTGAAACTCACCAAACAAACTGCGTCGCCACTCGCTGAGAGCGCGACCAGACAGAACGACGCGGGGCAATACAAGGGACATTGCCCCAGATGAGCTGAGCAACTGACGATTTCGCCATGCAAATGCCTTCGCAAGATCTGGGTGATCGACTCCCATACCAGGATATGGACCCGCAACCAGCACTCGCCGGATCTCTGCACGAACTTCCGACTCTCGGTCGAACTCTACAAGACGCATTGGGTTCTGATGAAAGAATTTTTTGGCGAGTCGATCACGCTCGGCCTGATCCGAGATTCCTTTAAAGCCTGGTATGTGGCGCGTGAGAAAGATCTGACGATCATGTTCAACTTTGTCCCATGGTGGGTTACCAACTAAGACATCAAATCCTCCGCGTTCGCGCAGAAAGACCTCCGGAAAGACGGCAGGGAAATGAATCACTGCAAGTCCGGCGATCGCTTTCTGGGCCGCCTCATCGCCTGCAAGCCGAATGACTTCGTCAATCTCCTCTGCCGCGACCAGCCCCTCACGTCCGATTCGCCGAAGGACTGCTGCATCAAAAAGGCGCATTGCCTTCGTGGCCTGGCTACGCGCCTTCTTGGCGGCCTTTGCGGCTGCTCGCGATTGAGTCTTGTCAAGTTCGAGAGACTGAGAGGCCGCGAGCAGAGTTTCGCGCGCTTCACCAAGGACCTGTTCGATCAACATTTCTTCAAATGTGATGTTTGTCTTGTCGAGCTTCTTGCCTTTTCCCTTTCCAACTCTGGTCGGAACAAGAACATCCAGCGCCTCGTCAATCGTGCCGACGCCAGTGAGGCTGTTGCCGCAGACAAGATTGTGATCGAGGCTTGACATTGGCAATCCACGCACGAACGTGTGGATCCAGATTGATACTCGCGAGAGTTCTACGGCGATCGGGTTGAGGTCGAGGCCATAGATGCAGCGTCGGGCGATCTGTCTGCGCAACAAAGAAGAACGGTCAATTTCTGGTCCGTCAAGCCCGATTGCTGCCCGCGCCGCGGCTTCGAGTTCAAGGATCTCTTTGAGAACTCCGGGCATCGGGTGCTTCGAGTTCGCGAGAAATGCCGCCATTTTCTTCTCAATGTGATCGATGGCTGCAGTAAGGAAGTGGCCGGAGCCCATCGCAATGTCAGCCACTCGGAAATCGAAGAACTTCTCGGTTGCCCCAGCATCGTTACCGCTGGCGACGAGATCAGCCACCGACGCAAGGTGGGCGTCGAGGGCGGGGTCAAGCGAACGCTCGAGCAGATGTTCAACGACGAATGAAGGGGTGAAGTAGCTACCCGTGCCTTTTCGCTGACCACTCGTGTTGTGGAAGTAGACGGAGCCTTCTGGCGCGAAGATCTCGTCCGACTTCTTCTTCGCGGGAACCCAGTTCTTGTCTTTGTCAAGCGTGAGGTCGGTCTCTGCCACACCAAGGCTTGACTCAAGCAGCCCTTCATAGATGGTGCCAAACTCGCGAACGCCGAGCGACCGAAAGTCGATCGGCACGGAGTCTCCTCCATCGCCGATGTCGAGCAACAGTGCCCGAAGGGCCGGCCCCATAATGTCATCGGTGACCGTAATGTCGGCAATCGCAGCACTCTCGGGGTGCAGCTCTTCGTCACCAGAGAACAACCCGCCGTTGTACGCAGGAATGCCCAATGCGGCGGAACCTTCATCGATGGCCTTCCAGACTTTTGAGAGCTGTTCCCAGAGCTCCGAACTATCTGCGGACTTGTGAGTGTCGCGATCAGTGGCGAGCTTGCGGGCCAGCGACTTCAGAGCCAACTTGTCAAAGCTGGGGTTCTCGCCAAGCGGCAGCAGCTTGCGATCCTCGGCATACACCTGGAAGAGGATCCGGAAGAAGATACGAAGCGTCAGGTCGTAGGCCCGGGTGAGCATCTCGGGGGTGAACGATTGTTTGCGTCCCTTCACCGCCTTTGCAACTGCCACCGAAAGAAGAGGGATGATCTCTTCGTACACCTTCTCGCGAAGACGTTCGCCTAACCCGACTGCGTACTGGCGGCTCGACTCCATGATCTCGTAGGCGGAGCCGCCATCGGCCAGGGCATCGGCGGAGAAGATGAGCGAGAGGTATCCAGCATTAGCGTTAGTGAGCTGCGGAAGGTCGATCTCCACGTAGGTCTCGGTGAGACCTTTGCGCCCGACACCAAGGCCGAGCTGCGCGGGATACAGGCGGATCTTGGTGCGACGCAACAAGATGATCCACGACACTCCGTGCTCTTCCGCGACGGCGAGTCCTTTTGCAACGGGCAGGCCGTCGAGTCGTTTAGTTGGGGCGTCGAACATCTCGTCGTCTTGCAGCATCACCGCGACAGCAAGATTGTCCTTGCCCGTGCCACGCAGGAGGTAGGCGTTGTTACCCGCAGAAGTGTGGGTATAGCCGAGGCCGTTGAGCAACGGCGTGCCCGTCAGAGACAACAACGGAACTGAGCGCTTGCACGACTTATCAAAGTCAGGCCGTGTTGGCACACCAGTTGCGAGCTCGTGATTCGCAAAGAGCCCGGAGTTTTTGATGCCGGGCAGTGCTGTGGTGTCGAGTGCATCACGAAGCGTATTGATGCGCTCGCGGGCGGCGATGGGATTGGGCTCGTCGAGGGCGGCTTGCAGGATGCGGGCAATCGTCGAGTACTCGATCTTTCGAGTCGGAGCCCAATCTGCGTTGTATCCAAAGACCACACAGTGCTGAGGATCGACTTCGACCACCAGCACGACTGGGGCCATGCGGTTGTCGGTGCGGAGCTTGTGGAGGTTCTTCAGCTGCGCTGCGGTGGGCTCGCTACTCCCCTTGTACTCGGCAGTCACAACGTGGAGAGCCAAGTCGTGGTCCCCACCACCGACATAGATGTCTTTAGTAACGAAGTCGCGGGGCGGCTTGTTCTCGACCCATTGGTGGTCGGCGGGGCGGTTTAGTGACAACGACACGGTGTACAGACTTTAGGCGAGGGGTGACTAGCAGGGATATTCACGGGACTTAATGGATACGCACCATTGCGCCGCGGTGTGACCAAGTTTCCGAAGGTCATTTAGGTTCCACCCCGTGTCCACCGGGCACCTGAAAGCCCACACGGCAGTTGCTGCCGCGCTGGCGGGGCGCCTTCAGCTCTTCCTCGAAGTGACCGAGCAGGCGGAACATGAAATCGCGGATCCCCACCACGCTGGTGACCATGCGAGCCGGAGGTGCACCAACACGGTGGTCAACCGCAAGCGTATCCGCGAGGCGAACGACCTCCTCGATGAGCCCCGCAACCGTGTGCGGAGGCAACGCTTCTTCGTAACTACCCGACATGACTCTCCTTCCGCCCCATTAGGGGCTTGTCTTCAGAGATCCGAGCTAGTCATTGCGGGCGGGATGCCCGCAACCACTAACTCTGAGTTAGGTCTCTACTGGTTGGAAGGGAGTGGTGGGTCATTTGTGTCTTCCTAACCGTAAGTTACCAATCGAGTTACTATCCGTGTCAAGTCAATTTGCACCTGCAACAATGACTCGCGTCACTCAGACCGAAAACTTGGTCAGCCCGAGTTACTGATCGACGGGAGCGCTCTTCAACTCTGGCGCTTCGCCTCGTCAAGAGCGAGTCGCAACTCCGGCTCATACTTTCGCGCGATCGTCGCGAGTGCAGTCAGAACCTGAAGTAAGCGAGCCCTCGCTACTGAAGAATCCGTGCCACCCCATCCAACACCGTCAACGGAAATGTCAAGACTTGATGTCTCCTGCACGCGCCACGAAACATCAAAGCCTTTCAGCAGACTCTTGATTTCCTGCTCGTGACGCTTCAACGCTTCAAGACCTGCGGCGTTGATAGCTGACGAACCGGCAGCGATCCAGATTGAGGCAAACGTTGACTGCTTCGACACGTTATAGGTCACCTGCACTCCACCCAGTCCGAATGAGCCGGCCTTCCAGTTGTTTGCAGACGGTTTCACATTCTTGAACATTCCCGTTGCCGTGCGAACATCAGGCAGAAACTGATCGTGAAAGTTAAAGATGCCGATGTCCCGATCGGACTCCGCGGCATCGCCGTGCGTGCCCTGGAAGACAACGGCTTTCCATTCATCAGGCCGAACCACAACTTCAAACTGCGGGAAATACGTTTCTTGAGACGACGACGTGAAGAGCTGGATTGCTACGAGAAATACTGGAATGCCCTTCTCCTTGTACGCGAGTGCCGCAGCATTCAGGTATTCGGCAACTGCCACAAACTCAGGCCGATGCGATTCTGCGATGATGATTACTGCCTTTGCTTCCAGGCCAACGGCATAGGCGAGTGCTCGCGTCATGTGATCGTGATCGAGTTCATTGAATTGATTCTCTATTGCGATCCGGTCACCAGTTGTGCTTTCAACTAGCACGTCGAGTTTTCGCTTGACCCCCGGTACTTCAACTTCACGCTTGATCGTCAATTCACCGTCGTACTCAATTTCGCATTGACTGAGCAACATCGCCGTGACTTCTGGGCTGGCTATCCAAGGAGTGAAGTTCTTGTCTTCTTTCGACCAGACCGAACGCACATTAACTAGTTTCAGGAACTCAATTTTCGATGTCATGGCTGCCCTCGTTCATCCGTAGCGGATTTTCCTGTTCGCCATACGCTAGGAGCCAGTTATCATCGGCTTAACTTCATTGTTGAATCGCGCAAGCCGTGCCATCCATCGAACACGCCTCTGCTTTGCACTGGTCGGGCGAGATCAAGTTCCTTCAGGGTGTAGTCGTACTTGCCGAAGTTGCAACCCCAGCAGCACGTCACGAGATTCGCATCAGAGTCATCTGCGTCGATTGCGAATGGTTTGATGTGGTCGAGGGTGATTGCCATGACCAGCCAGATGCCGTGGTAGTCGAGATTTGACGAACCCTTTCTCCCGGTCTTGCTCGGAAAGACATCACGACCAAGGACAGATTGCACCTTTTTCAACACTGCTGGCTCAACGGCGCGAATACCGCAATATCCGCAACGATGGCCGTCGCGTTCAGCCAGTCGCCGTACGCGGGCATCTCCCATATCTCGTTTCTTGTCGCTCTGCCCCCGCTTACGGTACGGCTGGGCATTGCTGATGAGTTCATATCGAACATCACCAACATGTTGGGCGATCTCGTCGTACCACTTGACCATCGACACGTGATCAATGAAGTTCATCCGGTGGCGTGCCTCTTGAACTTTGCCGGCAAATGCGAGCTTCACCGCGAGAACGAATTGGTCAATTAGATCATCAAATTCTCTCGGGTACGGGAGCGGCGCACGCGAAAAGCGTTCGGGTTCAACTAAACGACACTCTCGCAGCAACTCGAGAATCTTCCGACTGGTATCGGAATTCTTTGCCACATCCGATTCCTATCATTCCAGGTGTGATTTCGCACTCCTGAAACTGATACGCGCGTATCAGGTCCTCCGGACAAAACTTGCACATGTTTCGCAGTTTCGGATCTCCCAGGCCACCACGACTTCGTTGCTGATCCGAATCAGGCGATTCACGCATGATCGACAAAATCGCTCACGGTTGTTCGCACACGCTTTCGAATGGTGCACCAACCCATACTTGAACAAGTCGGCCTCGGTCATGCCATAGCAGCGGCCGAGAATCACTGCATAGTTGCCGCCCTCTTGCATCGCCACGTCTAGGCAGAAAGAGAGTCCCTCGAATATGTCTCGCTCGCTGCGTCTAGATGGCGCCATTCAACGGCCTGGAGTTGCTCTCGCTCTCCTATTGATCTTGTCCCATTTTCTTCCGCATGCCAACGGTGATGACCCCAGTCGATGATGCGGACCCGCCAAGGCCCTAGATCTCAGTCCTCAGACGAACTGCAGTGACGGGTGCTGCTGAGTTACCCCACATCTGGAAACTATTCGAAACACTCGCTCTTTAACTTCACGGCACCGGCACAAACCTCTCCAAATTTCTTCAACGAGTGAACGAGCCAACGCGAGTTGACCCCACCCTTGATGAGAACTTGCTGATCGCACCACAGGATGTTTGAATCCAACTTCGCTGCAAACCTGACCAGAATGAGTTCTGAATTCAATTGATTGACTAGTTCCAATTGGGCATGCTGGGAGTTTGGCTTGAGTTTCCACATTGACACCAAAGTCATCATTTTCTTCTCGTCTTCGTAGAGGACCAACACTCGAGATCCGCCTACGTCAACCGCCAGATGCCCGGCATCCGACTTATCAACATCCATGTAGGCATCCTCAAGGACTCTGACCACTCTCTGAAGTGAAAACTCAGAGTCTCCAATTAGTTCCATAAAAGCCTCTCTTGTCCATTTGTCCGCATCTTTAAGATAGACATTATCTCGCCTACCGCAGGTTGACCGATCAGTTTGGTCGCGCCACCTGAACTACGTCAACAATTCCTCCAACGTTCTGTTCCAATCAAGACTTATCCGACCCCGGATCAGCTACAAGTCCGCTCCAATGAACCATCACAGTTTGAATCCCGGTGATGGGATCTGGAACATCGACCTTCACTGCAACCAACTCTTGCCCCAAATAGGCGATGACTTCGCCTGACTGCGACGAAGTGGCGAAACGGACTCTCTGCCCGATGCGCAACCAGCGGTCCTGCGGCTTATCACTACTTTCATCAGGCATGTCTATGACATCAAGTAAGTGGCTGATCCCATCGTGGCGTACTCCAGAGAGCCTGCAACGGTGGTTGGCCCTGGACCCATTGCATGATAAAAGAATGGGCTGGTTTCACGAGCGGAGCCGCTTCTGCTTTTCATCAGCGCGGCTGCACGATCCGGAAGGTTGGCTTGTCGAAACAATTGATCCGCCCGGTCAAACCAACGATCCGCTTCAGGCAGAGACCGTAAGCGCATAATCTCTGCAGCTTCATGTGCACACCTACCGGCACGCTTGATGTCACCCGCCCGCAAATACGCGTCATGCGCAACCGCGAGAGCCATCACGTCCGGGAGAGCCGCCAATTCCGTGGGGCGCTCCAAACCTGAACCGAGTTCTAGTTGCCCTTGAGTCGGTGGTACTAGAAGTCCCGCGCAGATTCCATACCACATAAGCCCGTCACATCTATCAAGCGTTCTCCCACCCAACATCATCTCAACCCCGCTGTCACTATTCAGGGCCCATGCCAGAGATTTCATCGCTGTAACGATGACGACCCGTGAGCTGTTAATCCCCTGTTGACTCCTGTCTGACGAAAAGACAGTCCATGCGCAAGCCAACAGGCTTCGAGCTGAAGCGATGGGCGTTGCATTTCGTAACTGATCCTCTGGAAAACCCAATTGACGCAGCACGTCAATAGCACCTGTTTGCTCAAAGTTTGTCATGGTTGAACTCCAAGCGGTTGGCCTTTTCTCATATTGCTCCTTCTTCTCGGGTTGGTCACCACTCGAAACTGATCCGTCAATTTTCGATACAAGCTTCTCTATGCCCGACATTCCCATGTCAAACGCAAATTTGACGACAGCGCCTGTTGCCTCGCCGACCCCAATAACAGCGTCGTGGACGTCATCCTCAAAGGTGCGAGCACCCAGGCTTCTTGCCGCATTCTTCTCTGAGTGGAGACGGGCCCGCATTCTGACCGAGAAGAGGAACAGACCGACTCCAACCAGGCCCACTGGCATGTCCCTTCTGCTTATTGCAACGAGCACAATGATGCTCCCAACCGCTGCCAACGCGTATGAGGTTGGCAGGTCATTGCCCATTCGATAACGACTACCGGAGATCTTTTGCTGTGTTCGAATCTTCACATCATCCCGAAGAATGGCTCCACCCGACGCACCGAAGAGTGGTGCGGCCAACTTAAATAGAAGCAACCCAAGGAACAAGCAGATTGGAATCAGAATCACTTTCGCGATTGCGCCAGCACCGTCTTCCCAGTCGTTGCTCGCATTGACCCCAATCAAGAAGAAACAAAGTATGAGGAGCACGACGATTGATGCAAGTGCCCTAAGGACCTTCATTGCAGAAGACCTCTCGCGAGCCACGTGCGCATGGTTCCAACTGCAATATGTCGATTTGACGCATTCAACTCAGTCCTATAAAAGCCTCTCATGGTGACACAACATACTTTAGGTGAGTGCTTCACGCCAGAACGGTCCGTTTGACTGTGCTAGCCCTACTACATATCCCTGAACTGGGGCGCCCGATTCTCAAAATTCGCGGTAATTGCCTCCACCTGATGTGGCTTGCCGATCAGCGTGAAGATGATCTCGCGTTCGGCGGCAAAGTGCTCGGCGGCACCTGCGTTGGATAGCCGGTTGATGAGTTGCTTGGCACCCCGCACCGCACTGGGGCTACGGCCGGCAATCTCGGCTGCGGCCGCCAAGGCCTCGGCCACGGGGTCGTTTGACAAGCGTGTGACCACACCCAACGCGGCACCCTCGCTCGCCGGGAAGATGCGGCCGGTGAACACCAGGTCTTTCATCACGTCGTCACGCACGAGGCGGCTCAGCCTGAGCGTGCCCGTCATGTCAGGAATCAACCCCCAATGCACTTCACGCATCGACATCTTGGTGTCGGGGTGCGCAAAGCGCATGTCGGCACCCAGCGCCAACTGCATGCCACCACCAAGTGCGTGGCCCTGCAAGGCGGCAATCACCGGCACCGGCACTTCTTGCCACACCCAGCAGATTTGTTGTGCCAAGTGTGTGATGCGGCCGTCTTTCATCGAGCCTGCCGCGGTGGCGCTGCCGTCGCCCGAGTTGCCACTGCCCATGGCTTGAAAACCGCCGAAGTCGAGCCCGGCACAAAACGAGGCACCGTCACCCGAGAGCACCACGGCACGCACACTGGTGTCGTGCTTCACCCGCTCACCGGCCTGGGCGATGGCCTGAAACATGGCGTCGTCCAACGCATTGCGTTTGTCGGGGCGAGTCAAGCGCACATGGGCGATGCCCTCGTGCATGGTCACGCTCACGCGTGCGGCAATGTCGGCTGCGGATGCCATGGTGGGCTCCCTTTCGTTGTGGGTGGCGTGCACCTGTCAGACTAGGTGCCATGAAACTCAACCTCACAGCCGACGAAGTGCTCAAGACCACCCGCAGTG